>ORJL010877958.1_pt1 | contig 174539 bp, 136 predicted proteins | sample 1779941 | NCBI WGS metagenome assembly ORJL01 (sample SAMEA104232317, study PRJEB22302) | groundwater metagenome | biome: forest; feature: aquifer; material: groundwater | place: USA | collected 2011-08-07 | depth 5.8 m | reverse complement strand
GCTTCGTCGATCAGGATCGAGTCAACCTCGTCGACGACCGCGTAGTAGTGATCGCGTTGCACGCAGGTCGCCAGATCGAACTTCATGTTGTCGCGCAGGTAATCAAAGCCGAACTCGTTGTTCGTGCCGTGAGTGATGTCGGCGGCGTACGCGGTCTGCCGCTCGAAATCGTCCATGTCGTTCTGGATGCAGCCGACCGTGAGCCCGAGGAAGCGATAAATCTGTCCCATCCATTCCGAGTCGCGTGAGGCGAGGTAATCGTTCACCGTGATCACATTCACGCCGCGGCCAGTCAGCGCGTTGAGATAAGCCGGCAGCGTCGCTACCAGCGTCTTGCCTTCGCCGGTGCGCATCTCAGCGACTTTGCCCTGGTGCAACACGATGCCGCCGATCATCTGCACGTCAAAGTGACGCATACCGGTCGTGCGCACGCTGGCTTCACGGACCAGCGCAAACGCCTCAGGCAGGATTTCATTCAGAACCTGCTGTTCGCGATACTTGCGATCGTCTTTGTCACGCGCGTCTTTGACCGCATCGGCGATCTGCGCTTTGAAGAAAGCCGTGCGCTCGCGCATCTGTTCGTCGGAGAGCATTTGAACCTGCGGCTCGAACTCATTTATCTGGACGATGATGGGACGAATGCTTTTCAGAAAGCGTTCATTGCTGCTGCCGAAGACTTTGGTTAATGCTTTGTCGAAATTCATAATGGTTTTTGTTTAGAGTTCAACCTTTAGGTTGCTCACTACTAACAAGACCAAGCTAAAGCTTGAACTCTGAACGCAATTTGAGATTGTACGAGAGCGTAGAGTTGCCAATCAAGCCGAGCCTGATTCGTCTTGACAAGGCTGGGCTTTTTTTGTTTTCTCTCAATGATCGCACCAGAGAGCCAGCAAGCGGTGACAACCAAGCCAACTATCATGAAATTCGGCGGCACGTCCGTCGAGGACATCGAAGCCTTTCGTAACGTCGCGCGCATCGTGAAGTCGGCGTCAGCGCAGCCGATCGTGGTCGTGGTATCGGCTATCGGCGGATTCACCGACGCTTTGCTGGCGAGCGTCGAGCGGGCCAACGACGGCGACGCTCGCGCCGCCACCAGGTCGCTCGAACAGGGTTTCGAACGGCACGCGGTGATCGCCCGGCAGTTACTTGGCAACGAAGCGCGCGTCACCTTTGAATCAGAAATCGCCGACGCCCGTCGTCAAATGCGGCAGCTTCATAAGATCATTGCCGCGCATCCGGTGACAAGTCCGCCCCTGCGGGATGAGATTGTGGCTTCGGGTGAGTTGCTCGCCTCGCAATTGCTCGCGGCCGTGTTGCGCGAAAATGGAATTGCTGCACGCTATGTCGACGCGCGCCGAATGATCAAAACTGATGAGAGCTACGGTGGCGCAACGCCGCTCGCGGAAACGGCGACGGCAACGCAAGCCGCGTTGAGTCCCCTGATCGACGCCGGCGAGATTCCAGTGGTGGGCGGCTTCATCGCCAGCACCGCAAAAGGCGCGACCACGACGCTCGGCCGCGGCGGATCGGACTTCTCGGCAGCGATCATCGGCGCAGCGCTCGACGCGCGCGAGATTCAGATTTGGACAGACGTCAGCGGCGTGCTCACGGCCGACCCGCGCGTCGTGCCGGCAGCCCGCACGATTCCCGTGCTGTCTTATCAGGAAGCGGCTGAGTTGGCGTACTTCGGCGCCAAGGTCCTGCACCCAAAGACGATTCAGCCCGCGATGGATCGCAAGATACCGGTGCGCGTCTGCAACTCACGCGCTCCGCACGAAGCTGGGACGCAGATCGTTTCAGAGTCCGAAGCGGCCCCGCAAACCATCAAAGCCATCGCGCACAAGAGCGGAATTACGACTGTGCAGATAACTTCCGCGCGCATGCTCGGCGCGCATGGCTTCTTGCGCGCCCTGTTCGAAGTGTTCGGTAGTCATCAGACAGCGGTTGACGTGGTGACGACTTCGGAAGTAAGCGTGTCATTATCGATTGATGATGCGAGCGCGCTACCGGAACTAATTCCAGATCTCGAACAGTTGGGCGCAGTGGAAATCGAAGAGCACCGCACGATCGTCTCAGTGATTGGCGAAGGTCTGCGTGGAACTCCGGGCATCGCCGCGCGCGTTTTCTCGACCATCAGCGACATCAACGTGTCGATGATCTCAGTCGGCGCGTCGAGTGTGAATCTGACTTTTATGGTTGATGACACGCGCGCTCAGGAAACGATTGTGCGCCTGCATCGCGCTTATTTTGAAGATGAATCTGCCGCGGGCGGATCGGAAGTTCTTCAGGAGGAAGCGCTGGCATGACCTTATGCACCCTCCCTTACCGCCCCCACCCCATCCGGGCTGCCCGTCTGGGGACCCCGGGTCGGGTTTCCGCCCCGCTGGAGACGCTCCCGTGACGGTTGACGTTTTCAAACTTACGCGCGAGCTGATCGACGTTCCGTCGGTCAGCGGCGATGAATTCGAAATCGGCAACTCTCTCGGGGAACTATTAAGCCGCCTCGGTTACCAGGTTGAGTTGCAGGAAGTCGCGGATGATCGGGCAAACGTCATCGCCACCACGGGAGCGCCGGCGCGGGTTGTGCTCTCGACGCACATGGACACGGTGCCGCCGTTCATTGCTTCGAGCGAGGATGATGAATTTATTTATGGCCGCGGCGCGTGTGATGCCAAGGGGATCATCGCTTCACAGATCGCCGCTGCGGAAAAGTTGCGCGCCGACGGGGTGAACGAAATCGGTTTGCTCTTCACGGTTGACGAAGAAGTAACCAGCGCCGGCGCGAAAGTTGCGAACGCCCATCCGTTGGCATCCGCCTGTCAGTATCTGATCAATGGCGAGCCGACCGACAACCGTTTGGCCGTGGGCACGAAGGGCTCGCTGCAAGTAACGATCACCGCCGGCGGGCGTGCGGCACACTCGGCTTATCCCGAACAGGGCGACTCAGCAATTGAGAAACTGCTCGACGTGCTTGCAGATATTCGCAGAATTGAATGGCCGTCGGACGAAGTATTCGGCGACACGACCTGCAACATCGGGGTAATCTCAGGCGGCACGCGCGCGAACGTGATCCCGGATGCGGCCCAGACGACTTTGCAGATTCGTCTCGCCGTTAACGCGGAAGTTGCGAAGGGATTATTGGAAGCTGCAGTTGCCGGACGCGCGACGTTGGATTACAAGTCGACTCACGATCCGGTGTGTCTGTTGGCGCTCGACGGATTCGAACAAACGATTGTGCGCTTCACGACTGACATCCCGTATTTGACGAACTGGGGCAAGGCTTTGCTGATCGGGCCGGGCTCGATCCTCGATGCGCATACTGAGCACGAAAGAGTGAAGAAGAGTGAATTGACTAAAGCAGTTACCATCTACGGCGATTTGGTTCGAAGGTTATTGAAAGACGACTGAGTTTGGATAGATTTAGTTCAACGTTGACTTCAAGCGTCAACGAGTCCGCGAAGCGGACGGCAGAGTTTAGCCCAGGGTGGAGTGAGCGAAGCGAACGGAACCCTGGGTACGGTCGCCATCATTGTTCAGAGCCCGCTTTAGCGGGCGACAGAATCTTTCGCCCGCTAAAGCGGGCTTGGATTCATCGGGGGCGAGGAACCCCGGGTTCCGCTTCGCTCCACCCGGGGCTACACTCTGCCGCTTGCTTCGCAAGCTCGTTGCGTGGTTCCCTTCGGTGCACGTGTTGTCCGGCGCTTGACTGTGAATCGCTGAACACGACTACTACTGAACTTACCCGCTCGCTACCGCGAGCGGTTCCGTAACAGAATGCGAATGAAAATCGCACTGATCGGACATGGCGCGATGGGCCAATTGGTCGGCAGACTGGCCACAGAGCAGGGCCATGGGATCGCCTTGACGCTGGATATTGAAGACGCCGACCGTCGCGTCGAAGATCTGGCAAAAGCGCTGCGCGGGTGCGATGTGGCCATCGACTTTTCCATTGCCGTCAGTGTTCCGAAAAACGCCGAGGCTTGCGCGCTCGCGAAGGTCCCAATCGTAGTGGGTACGACGGGTTGGCTAGCGCAACTCCCGGAAGTCCAGCGCGCGGTGAGCGACAACGACGGGGCTCTGATCTATGGCGCGAACTTTTCCGTAGGCGTACAGGTCTTCTATCGGATCGCGGCGCGCGCGGCTGAGCTGTTTCGCGATCTTGAGTCGTATGACGGCTTCATCGAAGAGGCGCATCACAAACGCAAACGCGACGCGCCGTCGGGCACGGCGATTCAGCTTCATAAGATCGTCGCCGACAAGCTGGGCCATGAAGTTCCGGTGACATCGACGCGCGCGGGTTACATTCCCGGCACGCACCGGCTCGGATTTGATTCCGCCGCCGATCAGATCACTCTGACGCATGAAGCTCGCTCGCGCGAAGGCTTCGCGGCCGGGGCCTTAGTAGCGGCACGATGGATCATGGGCCGCAAGGGCGTATTTGAATTTTCGGAAATGTTTGATGAGATTCCGGGAGATGAGCTCCGTTAGGAGCGAAATATTTATAGTTCAACGGGATCCAAGATTCGTCTTAGCTCCTTTAGGAGCGGCATGTTTTTATTTCGCTCCTAAAGGAGCTCTGGGAAAAAAGAGGTGTCGGTGACTAGAAACATTGCGCCCCTAACGGAGCTAAGAACGAAGCCGCTCGAAGAAGTAAGGAGTCAATTATGACGATGAAAGTTGATTGGATGCGCGGTTGCGCGACGGCGCTGGTGACGCCGTTCAAAGGCGACGGCTCGATTGATGAAAAGCGCATGCGCGCGCTGGTCGATCGGCAAATCAATGGCGGCGTCCGATTACTGGTGCCGTGCGGGACGACCGGCGAGAGCGCCACGATGACGGAAGAGGAAGACGCGCAGGTAATCGGGATAACGATCGACGTTGCGCGCGGACGTGCCAAGGTTATTGCGGGCGCGGGCAGTAACTCGACGTCATCAGCGATCGAATATTCCAAACGCGCGCGCGATGCCGGCGCCGATGCGCTGCTGCAAGTTGCTCCGTGGTACAACAAGCCTACGCAGGAAGGTTTGTACGCGCACTTTCGCGCCATCGCGGAAGCTGTGCCCGACACGCCGATCATGCTCTACAACGTTCCCGGCCGCACTTCGTCAAACATCGCGGCGCAGACGACGTTGCGTCTGGCGAGAGCTTGCGAAAACATCGTTGCGGTTAAAGAGGCGTCAGGAAACCTTTCGCAGATTATGGAAATTCTGCGCGAGCGCCCGGCGAATTTTTGCGTGCTGTCGGGGGACGACGCGGTGACCCTACCGCTGATCGCTTTGGGCGCAGAAGGAATCGTCTCAGTCGCTTCAAACGAGATTCCCGATCTGATGTCGCGTATGACCGAACTTGCGCTGGCCGGAAAATGGGACGAGGCGCGCGCGCTGCATTACCGCATCCTGCCTTTGATGGAAATTAATTTCATCGAATCAAGTCCGGGCCCGGTCAAGGCAGCGATGGCCATGATGGGCTTGCTGGAAGAAAACTTCCGCCTGCCGCTGGTGCCGATAACTGAAAAGAGTCGCGACAAGATTCGCGCTGTGCTTGCGGATCTTGGAGCATTGGAGAGGGTGCGCGCGACTGCGTGAGTCAGAACCGCCTGCGGTAGCGGGCGGGCCTGTCTTTTTCAAACTGTCCTACGAATTGAGAACCAAATGCCCGCCCGCTACCGCAGGCGGTTCTGACTTATGTCACTACGTGAACAAATTGAATCCCTGGCCGGACGCACAAGTGGCGCGTATTCGGACGAAGACTTCGCGCTCTTCATTGATTTCAAGTCAGCGCTCAATCGCGGCGAAGTGCGCGCGGCTGAACGCGATGCAGAAGGCAAGTGGCAAACGAATGCCTGGGTGAAGCGCGGCATCTTGCTCGGCTTTCGCATGGGCACGATTGTGGAAATGTCGCCACCGAATGCCGGCCTTCAATTTCTCGACAAGCATACTTTTCCAATCAGAAGATTTTCGCCGGAAGATCGCGTGCGCATCGTGCCGGGCGGTTCAAGCATACGCGACGGTGCTTACATCGCGCCCGGCGTCGTCTGTATGCCGCCGATGTTCGTCAACGCCGGCGCGTACATCGATGAAGGCACGATGATCGACAGTCACGCGCTGGTCGGCTCATGTGCGCAGATTGGCAAGCGCGTGCATCTTTCGGCCGCCGCTCAAATTGGCGGCGTGCTGGAACCGGCCGGCGCTATGCCGGTGATTATCGAAGACGACGTGATCGTCGGCGGCAACTGCGGTGTTTACGAAGGCGCGATTGTTCGCGAGCGTGCGGTGCTGGCTTCGGGAGTGATCATTACCGGCTCAACTCCGGTTTTCGATCTGGTGCGCGAAGAAGTGTATCGACGCAGTGGCGATGCGTTTTTGGAAATTCCCGCGGGCGCAGTCGTTGTTCCCGGCGCGCGTGCAGTGCCGACCGAGAAAGGCCGCGAGTGGGGCCTGTCGCTCTACGCGCCGGTGATCGTGAAGTATCGCGATGAGAAAACAGATGCGGCGACGCAACTGGAGGATTTGCTCCGGTGAGTTGTGAGGCTTGACCGATGCTTGAGTAGTTCTTAACATCCGGGAAGACCGGACGGAGGTAGGGAATCGACGTCAAAGTTACTCGTTCGGCATTGTCCCAGGCGCGAGTCATCGCCAAGGGCCGGAGGATTCGTGACGTTCGTCGTCTGGTTGCGCAATACGGCGGCAGAGCATCACAATGGGTGAAGAAAAGCAGTCCGCAGATTGAAATCGCTGAAGAGCATTTTGAATTTCACTGGTACGAGCATGCTGGACTTGGCAGATTCGAAGTAAAGCAAGTGCGAGTGAATCGATCATGATCGTCAAACTGAAGAAAAAGAACGCGCGCTACCGAGACCTAACTTTCGGACAATCGTATGTTGTGATTGGGATCGAAGCCGATGAGTTGCGTATCTTGAACGACGCCGGCCGTCCTTTCCTGTATAGGCCTAGCCTGTTTTCATTGGTCGATTCACAAGTACCCGTCGATTGGGTTACCGAGTTCGGCGACGATGGTGAGCGATATTCATACCCACCGCCGCTTAACAAATCTGGTTTCTTTGAAGACTTCTTCGATCAAAAGGCCAAGGCCGTCGCAACATTTTGGCGCGTCGTGAATCAGCGACTCGCGGGCAGTCAGCGGAGGGTCGCGTAGTCTGTGAGCAACCACCTTCAGCCCCGTCCTGATGGTGCCCTGGTCCATGATATCCCCGAGGAGATCGAGTTCGTCGTCGCGGTCCAGCAGGGATTGACCGAGCTCAATCGTGGCGAGCAGATCCCGATTGAGGAAGTCGAGCGGGAGCTTCCCTCATGGATACGCCCCTAAATCACCCTTGAAAGATTTCCAGCCACCACCATTCCTGCGCGGAATGGAAAAGAGCATGATCCGCAAGATCTCGGATCGCGCGAAGCCGGGCAGCATCAGTCTCGGTCTCGGTGAACCCGATCTGCCGACGCCGGAAGTGATCCGGCGCGAAGCCGTGCGCGTCATTCAGCAAGAGCAGAACGGATACACTCTACAGGCGGGCATACTCCCTCTGCGCGAACGTATTGCCGCGGATTATCCGCAAATGAACCTGACTCCGGAGCACGTCATCGTAACCGCCGGCTCGCAGGAATCGCTTTACCTGATCTTGAGGACGCTGGTCGAAGAAGGCGATGAAGTGCTGATGCCGAATCCCGGGTTCATCGCTTATCCGATGATCCTGCAAATGGTCGGCGCGCGCGTAGTGACTTATCGATTGCCGGCGAAAGACGATTTCAGTTTCGATCTCGAAGACTTCAAGAAACGGCTTTCACCGCGAACGAAAGTGGTCATTTGCATCAGTCCGTCGAATCCCACTGGACGCGCGCTAAGCAGAGAGGATCTGCGCGGCATGGCTGAAGCGGTAACGGCCAGCGGATCGAATGCGTTCATCGTCAGCGATGAGATTTATCGCGAACTCTACTACACACCGGAACGCCCGGCATCGATTTCGGAATTCTACGCGCGCACAATCATCGTCAGTGGACTTTCGAAATCGATGCGTATGACTGGATGGCGGCTTGGCTGGCTGGCCGGAGACGAAGCCGTGATGCGCGCGGCGCTGGTGTTGCACGGATACGTGGTTACTTGCGCGTCGAGCATTTCGCAAAAGACGGCACTAGCGGCATGGACGGATGAAGCTGCCGCGGTGCGCGCAGAATACCGCACGATCTTTCATCGGCGGCGCGATCATCTGCTTGGCTTGCTGCGCAATGAACTTGGCTTGCGTTGCGTGACGCCTGATGGGGCGTTTTACACGATGGTTGATGTGAGTGGCTATGGCGACGAAATGCGTGTAGCCGAGGCTGGATTAGAGCAGGGCGTTGTTACGATCCCGGCATCCGCATTTGGCAGTGAAAGCGCCGGGTTTCTGCGCATCTCGTTCTGTGCTGATGAGGCGAAGCTGAGCGAAGGCGTGCGGCGTTTGGGCGCGGCGCTGCAGTCGATTAGATCGTGACGATTTTGTTTAGAGGCGGGACTTGTCCCGCCGCGGCGACAGGCGGACAAGTCCGCCGTCTAAACCAAACACGGGAGATATGACTAAGAAATTTCGTGTCGGCATTCTGGGGGCGACCGGCGTCGTCGGTCAGCGCTTCATTCAACTGCTGGAAGATCATCCGCAGTTTGAAGTCACCGCGCTGGCGGCTTCCGATCGATCGGCCGGCAAGACTTATGCGGAAGCCTGCGCGTGGCGTTTGCCAGGTGACATGCCCGAGGGCGTGAAGCGAGTCGTGGTGCAGCCGCCGGCGCCGCCGCTCGATTGCGATTTCGTCTTCTCAAGTTTGCCGGGTGACGTCGCCGGCGAGGCTGAAGAGAGTTTCGCGCGGGCCGGATATCCCACGATCACGAATTCGTCATCGCATCGGATGGATGCCGATGTGCCTTTGCTGATTCCCGAAGTGAATCACGAACACCTCGCGCTGATCGACGCGCAGCGCGCGGCCCGCGGCTACGGACGCGGGTTCATCGCGACGAATCCGAACTGCTCGACGATTGTGATTGCGATGGCGCTGGCGCCGCTGCACGCGCGCTTCGGCGTCACTTCATGCATCGCTACGACTATGCAGGCGATCTCTGGCGCGGGCTATCCGGGCGTCGCATCGCTGGATATTACCGACAACGTCGTGCCCTATATCGGCGGCGAAGAAGAAAAGATTGAAAGCGAGACGCTGAAGATTCTCGGTCGCGTCAGTGGCGGCGCGATCAGCGACGCGGAAATGCTCATGAGCGCGCAATGCAATCGGGTGAACGTGACGGATGGCCACATGGCTTCGGTGCGCGTGAAGCTTGCGCGTTCGGCGTCAAGCGATGATGTGCGCGACGCGCTGGCCTCGTTCACTTCTTTGCCACAGGAGTTGAAGCTCCATTCAGCGCCGGCACAGCCAATCATCGTGCGCGATGAAGCCGATCGCCCACAGCCGCGACTCGACCGCGATGCGGGTAACGGGATGAGCGTTACGGTCGGCCGAATCGCTAGTGATAACGTGCTGGATTATCGCTTCGTAGCTCTGGGTCACAACACGATTCGCGGCGCCGCGGGCGCGGCAATTCTAAACGCCGAACTGCTGGTAGCGCGCGGGTATCTGGGTCAGAACCGCCTGCGGTAGCGGGCGGGCTCTCTTCTTCGACTCTCTGGGTCTCCGTGGTGAAAATTGCTCGGAAAAACACTCGCCACAGAGGCACAGAGATCGCACAAAGAACCACGGAGTGGATCCGCTGATGCTCCTCGATGCATTTTTCAGCAACCTGCTAAGGAATCAAACCGGCCCGCCCGCTACCGCAGGCGGTTCTGTCCACTCGGTAATCGCCGCCTGCAACTCTTCCAACTGATCGTCAAAGAAATGTCCCGCGCTTTTGATGACCGTCAACTGAGCCGCTTCAATCTTCGCGGCTAGTTCCCGCAGACGCTCGACGTTCCCATATTCATCTCGGTCGCCCTGCACGAACAGAATCGGCTTACGGCACTGCTCAAGAAAACTGAAATCATATTTATCGACGGGCGTGCCGATGCTGATTAGTCGCAAAACACGTTCATCGGCGCTCCCTACTTCCAATCCGACGCGAGCGCCGAACGAAAACCCACAGAGCGTGATCTCCGCACCTGGATAGTTGGCCGACAGGTAATCCAACCCGGCCTGCACGTCTTCGCGTTCGCCCTGGCCTTGGTCATGCTCGCCCGTGCTTTGGCCGACACCGCGAAAGTTGATGCGGAGCGCAACCAACCCAGCATCATTCAAAGCTGCCGCGGCACGAAAGACGACCTTGTTGTGCATCGTGCCGCCAAAGAGCGGATGCGGGTGCAGCACCAGCGCGACGCCGCGCACCAAACCAGCGCGCGGCTCTTTCAGAATTGCTTCCAGTCGCCCGTGCGGCGCGGGAATGAAAAGGTTTCCTGCCGGATACATCAGAGATTAACCGTCAGCCGATTCTCGACTGCGGTTTCGCCGGTTGTCAACGACCGAAATCCTAGTTCGCGGCGATCGTCAACCTGGCGTTGTCTGATGATTGCGGTCCAAATACTGTGGCTGGATCGATGCGCAGACGCGGTCGCGCGGAAAGCGCGGGCAGACCGGCGTTACCCCGATAGAATTCGATGTGCGAATGTTTGTAAGCGCGCGTGGCGCCGCCGGGGCCTCCGAGATTTCCAATCCTGACGCGGTCGGCTTCGTTGCTGATCTGAAAATCAGCGACGTGAAAGACAGCCAGCGTGACGTCTGACAAATTTCCCAGGCGCGGATAATAGAAAGTCACCACGCCGTCGGTTGGCGACGGTTGCGCGCTGTGCGAAGTGAAACCCGCGGGTACGAACAAAGGCGAGTCTCCGCTCCCGTCCGCGCTGCCATAGAGGTGCATCGCATACGAGAGATGACCACGGCGCACGCGGCCATCGTCACCAACGATGTCGCCACGATAGAGTGGATAAGCTCCGGCGAGTCCGGCGGGTTCGAATCCGTTGGCGCCGGCGACGGCGCTCGGTCCACCGAATAACTGCGCCAGCATCTTGTCCGACGCCAACATCTCCGCCGTGTACTCCCGAACCATTGCGTTGTTAGGCAGGGCTTTCGAGGAAATGATTCCCACGGCGTGCGAGTACTTCACCGATTTCGTCTCGCCGAGCGGCGAATCGCCGACGGCCCAGGTCTTCGTTTGACCCTCTGAGTTTGCCATCCATGTCTGGGTCACAGACTCGATGCCCGCGCCGGCATAGTTAAAGGTGAGCGTGCGGCCGGCCGTGTCGACAACTCCATGCAGCATCAAACCGTTCGCGGCATAAAGCATGCTGAGGCTGGAGCCGCTCGCGTCCCTGATGCTCGCGCATCGGAATTCGCCGTCCGGATAGCGAACAAAGGTGTACCGGGTTCCTTCGCTGGTGCGCACCGTCTTTTGGCTGTCATTGTCGATCAGTTTGAGGTTGGCGCCGTCGGTTGACGCAAAGGTGTTCTTGGTTTCGGTAGGTTCGAACGCGATGAAATGGACGCCGTTGCTTTCGCGAGAGATGGAAGGCAGCAGATATCTGCCATTCTCTTCGTCGTAACTCAAAGACTGAAAGATCGGAAAGTTGAACTGCGCGATGGGGAAACTGATCGAGTAGTCCAGGCCGGCCTTCAAATTGGCATCGGGTAGACCGAGCAGCGGCGATTGTCTGTCGGCGACGTTCCACTTGTATTCGGTGATCTCAGCCGTGGGCGAATCGAAGGTTTGGGAATCCCCGGCTATGACGCTCTCAATGGCTGAGACTCGCCTGGTTATCGGACCGCCTAAGACGATCATCAGAGCGAGAGACGCGATCAGGACTGTGAACCTTGAAGAGGACGGCATGTAACTTCTCCGTGTAACTTTTGCAGCTCGTGCCGTGGATCGGGCGGGCGTTTGGGGGATCGCTTCGGCGATCGAATTGGGGCAGGGCGAATGGTCTAGTCTGAAAGTCGCGAGGTCAGGCAGACCGTTTTGACTAGCCTTTTTGAACGAACAGCCCGAAGGTCATCGCGTTTGGGCTGATTGGATGAAGAGTGGCGTCTCTTTCCTGACTTGATCACCGCGGTTGCGCGGCAACCCTGTCGTCACTGAACAGAGCAACCATTGTGCCGCCAGAGAGTTTCCGTTCTCGCGCTCAATCGATCGACTCAATTGACCAATATTCGCGACGGCACGCGCGGTGCGAGTGATCCATCCAACAGGCGCTTGGCCTGTTCCCATAAGTTGGTTTGAGGCATTTGGCCGTAGTCAATCGACCCGGTCATACCATTCTTCCCCGACGAAATCGGGAGAACTATTTAGAGGCCCCCCATGTTTGATTTAGACAAGGCGTACAAACCTCGTAGCAGCCGAGGCGTTTGCGATTTTGAACCCGACGACCGCGAGATAATCTTCAGGCACGACACTGCGGGTAATATTACCTTCTTGAACGAAGCGGGTGAGTTGATCTCGGGTTATTCGCAACAGGAAGCTTGTCGAATGAATATCGTGCAGTTGGTGGCGCCAGAGATGGCCGAGCGAGTGCGCGATTCTGTCGGCGTCGACGCCAGCCAGACACTCGGAACGGTTTATGAAATCGATATCATCGCGAAAGACGGGCGGCGCATACCTTTGGAAGTTAGCACCCAGGCCGTCGTGTTTGACGGGCAGCGAATCGAGATTGAGGGCATCGCATTGCCGTCGGTGTTGAGAAACCCATCTCAAGTGCCAACGAGGTTGCGATGTCTCGATGAAGAGCTTTCTCTAGTTTGCTAACCAGTTTCACCAGGAGGGCGGCCGGCGACTTATCGGTCCGTCGCACCCGATGTCACGCTGCACGTACTTTGATCCTGAAGCGTCCAGATTGAATTAGTTCACATAGTCCAGATTTGTGAGTTGGCCAATCTCTTGGATCCGGGCCACCAGACGCTGATTCATCAGTTCCAGCTCATAGCCCTTCCGGCTGGTTTCGTAATGCTCCAGCGCTCGTCTGACTGTCAACCGCAGTTCTTCGTTATCCCAGGGCTTCGCGACATATCGATAGACCTGGCCGCAGTTGATTGCTTCGACCAGGGCGTCCACATCGGTGTAGCCGGTCAGGATGATCCGAACCATGCGCGGCCGCAGCGGCACAGTTTTTTTGAGCAGTTCAATACCCGTCATGCCGGGCATGCGCTGGTCGGTGATCAAGAGCGCCACGTCGTGGTGATCCAGCAGGGCCAGGGCGTCGGCGCCGGACTCTGCCGTGAGGACTTCGTAAGTGTCGCGAAACAATCTGGCGAGCGTCCGCAGATTTGCCGGCTCGTCATCGACAATCAGGATTTTGTATTGCATGTCCGTTCTCCTTTGGTAGATCCATCAGTGCTAACCGCGCGATTGTGCATGGCCGCGCATCCTGCGGGATCAGCGTCGTAAATGTTGTGCCCCTGCCGGGCGCGCTTTCGACATAGATCGTCCCGCAGTGACTCGCGATGATGCCGTAACTGAGGGACAGGCCCAGTCCCGTTCCTTCGCCCACTGGTTTGGTGGTAAAGAAAGGGTCGAAGATCTTGCCAACATCTTCCGGCGCGATTCCGCTGCCGGTATCGCTTATCTTGACCAATACCATTTCATCCTGCACGCCGGTTTCAATACGAACTTCGCCCTGGGCCGAGCCAATTGCCTGCGCAGCGTTCATAAGCAGGTTCATCCACACTTGGTTCAGTTGACCGGGAAAGCAATGGATTAGTGGCAGCCGTGCATAGTCGCGTTTGAGCGAGATGTGATCTGAGTTGTAATACTGCGAAAGGATGCGAATCGTCGAATCGATCCCGGCGTGGATATCGACCTGCTTCATCTCTGTTTCGTCAGGACGCGAGAACGTGCGCAGGTTCAACACGATGTCGCGTATGCGTCGCGCCCCCTCCTGACAATCGGTAACGATCGAAGCAAGCTCTGGAAGTACACTTTCGTACTTGATCTCTCGTTTGATCGCGTTCGCCTCTGACGCCAACTCCAGAGAGAGTGACGCACGATCGTAAACTGCCAGGAGGCGCGTCAGACCAGAGGCGTACTGCTCAAGACTTTCCATATTGCTGTAAATGAAACCGGCGGGATTATTGAGTTCGTGAGCCACGCCGCCGGCCAGTTGGCCGAGCGAAGCCATCTTTTCATTCTGCAGTAGCTTTGCCTGCAAGCGGATCAGTTCTGCCTTTTGCGCCGCCAGCTCAGCGTTGTGAATTTCGAGTTCCTCTTTGTACCGTTTTCCATTGCACAGCAGGGTGCGACGTTCGAGGGCCTGTTCCACCCTAAATTGGAACACGTCCAGATCGCAGGGCTTAATCAGATAGTCGAACGCTCCGAGACGCAGAGCATCGACGACCCGCTGGCTGCGATCGACGCCCGAGACCATGATGACGGCAGTGTCAGGAAAATCGCTGATGATCTTGCGCAAGAGTTCGACGCCGCTCAACCCGGGCATTTGTACGTCTGAGATAACCAGCGCGAATCGCTGTTCCGCGAGAAGTTTCAAAGCCTCCTGCGTATCCCCCGCAGTCGTGCATTCGTAACGCTCGCTGAGTGAGAGGGCGAACAATGTCCTGACGACCTCTTCATCGTCAACAATCAGAATCCGTTTATCGTTTCCTTCTGGAAATTTATGCGGCAAGTGAGCCTCGGATCTATCTGGTCTGTAAGGAACGGTGGAGTTGGCTCTTACGCCCCGACGCGGAGCATGGCGCCGGGGCGTTTCGCCACAGAAGTACTCAACGATGGCGCCGTGACGCCATTCACTGATGAGTTGGCAATGCCTGTGCCAGCTTCCGGCGCGGTTGGGAGTCAGATCGTCAAAGGAATCCGGTTGCGTAAAGCCAACATGCGGCATAGAATCTCGCCCAAGATAAGAGGTTGTTGATGCGTTAACCGATAGAAGGTTTTCCTGGGGCCCATTCGTTCATTGTTCCCTCTCGACGATCAAACCTCTAGGGTTCGACGATTTGATGGAACTGCTTTGATCTAGAACTGGTTCGCGGTGTTGCTCTCCCTTAGGCAGGCGGATCGTCGTTCATTGCAGGTCACGACGAGATCTCTCCTTATGAAAGAGGACGCCTGAAAAGCCCAGGGGCATGCGAAAGAAACGAACCCACAAATCATCCTCAGTTGGAACTGGGCAACCTGCGCCTAACGGCAGGACAACGCGCGACCAGATCACCGATCGCCAGTTGGCGGAGGCTCAGTTGCGCGAGAGCGAGGCTCGCTACCAGGATTTGGTCGAGCACAGCCATGACATGATCTACACGCACGATCTTTCGGGCGTGGTTCTCTTCGCAAATCAAACCTCATCACAACTATTAGGTCTGGCCCCGAGCGAGGTTGTCGGTAAAAGGCTCACCGAATTCCTGGTTCCCGAAGTGCGCGACCAGTTTGATTCTTACCTCGCTGAGGTTAGCAAGAATGGGGTCGCCAGCGGATTGATGCTCGTGCAAACGAATACTGGTGAGAAGCGAGTCTGCGAATACAGCAATGCCCTTGCAGACGATGCCGACGGAGTTGTGCGCTGCATCGCCCGTGACGTTACTGAGCGCAAGCGGGCGGAAGAAGCTCTACGTCAAAGCGAACAGCGATTTGCCGCCTTCATGAACAACACTTCCGTGCTGACGTGGATAAAGGACAACGACTTCCGCTACGCCTATGCAAACGAGCCGTTTGCGCGACGGCTCGGGCGCAGCGTGAGCGACATCGTGGGAAAGACCGATTTTGAATTACTCCCGACAGAGACCGCGCAGCAATTTCGCGCTAATGACGAGACAGTACTTGCTTCGGACAAGTTGTTAGAGACGCACGAGACAATTCATGCTCGAGACGGATCTCTTCGTTCATCCGAGATTTGCAAGTTCCCACTCCACGACGCCGAGGGACGACTCTATGTCGGCGGAATGGCGATTGACATTACCGATCGCAAGCGGGCAGAGGACACATTGCGCGAAAGCGAGGAGCGCTTTCGCGCACTCATCGAGCACAGTCAGGACGCCATTGCGCTCTTTGGCGCTGACGGCTCTATCGTTTATTGCAGCCCCTCCACCACGAACGTCATGGGCTATCTACCCGAGGATCTCTACCATCACAACGCGCTGGAATTTGTTCGACCCGACTACCATGATGCGATCCGCGCGCTGCTGGCTGAATCTCTGAGCCACCCCGGTGTCGGGATTCCCGCAGGGGCCTACCTGCGGCACAAGAACGGCCAGTGGCGCTTTCTCGAAGGCACCTTTACCAACCTGCTTCACGAGCCCAGCGTTGGCGCCATTGTCAACAACTATCGCGACATCACTGAGCGCAAGCTAGCGGAGGCCCGGAGCGCGGCCTTTGCGACGCTGGCGCGAAGGCTCAGCGGCGCCAGAGTGCCGCTCGATGCGACGCGAATCATTGTCGACGCTGCCGATGAGTTGTTTGGTTGGGATTCGTGCACTTTCGATTTGTACGATCCTAGAGAGGATCTCATCCACGCGATTTTGAGGATCGACACGATCGAAGGCTTGCGCTCTGACTCCCCGCCTGATTTAGAAACGAGACCGCCGACGCAGAAAGGTCGCGATGTTATCGAACGAGGCGCCAGATTAACTCTGCGAGAGGCGCCCTACAAATTTGACGATGACACGCTTAGCTTTGGTGACAAAGACCGGCCGTCAGCGTCAATCATGAGCGTTCCCATACGTCATGCCGCTGAAGTGGTTGGAATTCTCTCGATCCAGAGTTACGAGCCTCAATTCTACGACCATGATGCGCTGAGGGATCTCCAGGCGCTGGCGGACCACTGCGGGCAAGCCTTAAACCGCATTTGGGCCGAGGAAGAACTGCGCAAGAGCGAAGAGCGCTACCGCGACCTGGTAGAAAATGGCCGCGAGATGATCTGCACCCACGATTTGGATGGATTGGTACTTTCCGCAAATCCCGCCGCGGCCGCCGCCATCGGATACGATCTTGATGAGTACGTGGGGAAAAAAACCATCCGCGACCTGCTGGCGCCTGAAGTCAAACATCAGTTTGACGAGTATATGGCGAGGCTCTGTAAAGACGGGGCCACTACCGGGATCATGCTAGTGCAAACCAAGTCCGGCGACCGCCGCGTGTGGGAATACTACAACTCTCTCCGCACCGAGGGAGTCGCCGCACCCATTGTGCGCGGCATGGCACGCGACATCACCGAGCGCAAGCGAGCGGAGGCCTTACTGGCTGGTGAAAAACAGGTGTTAGAGATGATTGCGGGCGGAATGCACCTTCCAGATATTCTGGATGCGCTGACGCGCACAGTCGAACAGCAGTCGAAAGGTTTGTCGTGTTCCATCCTGTTGCTTGACGCCGACGGCGTGCATCTGCGGCACGGCGCAGCACCCAGTCTGCCCGACGCCTATTGTCGAGCCATTGACGGCGTAGCGATTGGACCAAGCGCCGGTTCCTGCGGCACGGCGGCGTTTCGCAAAGAGCTGGTTTTGGTGGAGGACGTAGCAACTGACCCATTGTGGGAAGACTACCGCGAGCTGGCCCTGGAGCATGGCTTGCGCGCGTGTTGGTCAACGCCGATCCTGACGGCAGACAGGCGCGTGCTCGGGACCTTCGCGATGTATTACGGCGAGCCGCGCAGCCCCAACCCAGCAGATCTGGAATTGATTGGACGCGCGACGCACCTGGCGGCAATCGCCATCGAGCGCCGGCATGCAGAGCACGCGCTGAGGGAATCAGAACGGAGATACCGAGACATTTTCACCTTCGCACCAGTAGGCATTTATCAGTCGTTGCGCAACGGAACGCTGCTTACCGTCAATAAGACCCTCGCGGAAATGCTTGCGTACGACTCAGCGGACGAGTTCCTGAAAGTAAATCTCGCTGATGTGTACTTCACTCCGGATGAGCGCCAGAACTTGATTCGCGAATACGAAGACCTTGGCTACGCAAGTGATATCGAGCTTAGATGGAAGCGGAAGGATGGTTTTCCTGTTTGGATCCAACTAACCACGCATGCGATTAAGGGTGCTGATGGCCTAACAAAATACTTTGAAGGGTTTGTGCGCGATATCACCGAGCGCAAGCGCACCGAGATGGAGCGCGAAGTGATCTCAGAGGTCATTCAGAGCGTTAACCTGACGGCAAATCTCGATGAGTTACTCAAACAGGTCCACCAATCGCTAAAGAGAGTTCTTTATGCCGAGAACTGCTGTGTCGCCCTTTTTGACAAGCAGACTGGTTTGTTTGAGGCGTCGCTCTTTGTTGATCAGGTCGAAGCTAATCCGTTTCCGATGGCCCTCCACAGTAAAACCTGCACCGCCAAAGTGTTTAGTAGCGGCCAGCCACTGCTCATGAATGAAGCGATGTTTGCCGAACTCCGGGACCGGGGCGAGGTCGAGTTGATTGGCAGACCATCTCAGTCATTCCTCGCCGTGCCGCTGATGACACCAGCCGAAACGATTGGGGTCATCGTGGTCCAGCACTACGAAAAGGACGATGTTTACAGCCAACGCGATGTGGAGTCTCTGTCGGCCGTAGCGGCACAACTGGCGCTGGCCATTGAGCGCAAGCGGGCGGAGGAAGCACTCAAAAAATCCGAGAGCGATTATCGGCATCTTTTCAATAACGCCAATGATGCCATTCTGATCTTCGAGCCAGAGGGAGAGAACATCCTCGAAGCCAATGCCGCCGCTTGCGACATCTATGGCTACAGCCGTGATGAACTCATCGGCATGAGCTTGAAGAGGTTGACGAAGAGCGTTCTCGGCGGTGAATCTCAGATCAAGGAATTGTTAGACGCCGGGACGCTTAGCAATTACGAAAGCATTCACTTCAACAACAAAGGCGAAGAGATTCATTTCCTGATCAATTCGTCTGTGATTGACTATCAAGATCGGCAGGCGATTCTCAGCATCAACCGCGACATCACCGAGCGCAAGCTGCAGGAAGCGGCGCTTCACGAAAGTGAAACCATGCTCAAACAGTCCCAGCGAGTAGCAGTCCTGGGGCACTATGTCTTTGATGTCGCTAACGGCTCTTGGACAAGTTCCGAGGTACTCGATGAGATATTTGGCATCGACGCGGCTTATACCAGAAATGTAGAAGGTTGGTTAGGCATCGTGCATCCCGAACAACGCGATGAGATGGATGCGTACCTGAGAGATCATGTGCTGAAGGAAAGGAATTCGTTTGACAGGGAATACCGGATAGTCCGAATCAGCGGAGGTGCCGTGCGCTGGGTTCATGGTCTGGGCAATCTTGAGTTTGATACCGAGGGGGAACCGGCAAGAATGTTCGGTGTCATTCAAGACATCACCGAGCGCAAGCTGATAGAGGAGGCGCTGCGAGAGAGTGAAAGCTTCCGGAGAACGATTTTTGACTCTGAGCCTGAATGCGTCAAGGTTGTTGGGCGCGACTTTACCCTTCTAGACATGAACCCGGCCGGGTTAAGAATGATTGGAGCGTCCTCGCGAGAGCAAGTTATTGGACAATCGGTGCTTGCACTGGTCGCGCCAGAGTGGCGCAGCGCCTTCACCGAAATGCATCAAGAAGTTCTTCGAGGGGAATCGGTGGTTGCGGAATTTGAGACCTGCGGTCTCGACGGCGTGCGCAGATGGATGGAAACGCATGCAGTCCCCCTGCGCGACAAAGAGCAAATGGTCACTGGCCATCTCGCAATCACTCGCGACATCACCGAGCGTAGACACGCAGAAAGAGCTGTCCGCGAAAGCGAAGAGCGCTATCGCGACCTGGTTGAGAATATCCAGGACCTGGTCTGCACGCACGATCTTGATGGCCGGGTACTCTCTGCCAATCCCGCGTTGGAAAAGCTGTTGGGCTACAACCTCAAAGAGTTCGGCGAGAAATCCTTCCGCGAGATCCTGGCTCCGGAGGCCCGTGATCAGTTTGATGATTACCTGATGAGAATTCGCCGGGACGGGGTCGCCAGCGGCCTGATGCTGGTGCAAACCAGTGCCGGGGAACGCCGGGTCTGGGAATACCACAATACCCTTCGTACCGAAGGAGTCGCTGCTCCTATCGTGCGCAGTTTGGCGCGCGACATAACAGAGCGGCGGCGAGCCGAGAAGGCCATGTCGGTGCTCCGGCGTGAACTTGAACTGACGATGAACGCTATGGAGGAGGGCGTCCATCGCGTTGACCTACATGGGAAAATCGTGTTTGAGAATCCAGCCGCCGCCCGCATGTTGGGTTGGGAAGTCTCGGAATTGTTGGGTAAGAGCGGCCACCTGACGATGCACCACACGAGGCCCGACGGAACGTCTTACCCGGTCGAGGAGTGTCCCATCTATGCCTCGTTTCGCGATGGCGTTTCCCGCCAGGTGACTGACGAAGTGTTTTGGCGCCAGGACGGGACGAGCTTTCCGGTGGAATACACGACCGCGCCGGTGCGGGATGATCGAAATGAGCTGGTCGCCACGGTAGTTACTTTCCGCGACATCACTGAGCGCAAGCTGGCCGAAGCAGCGCTCAGTCAATCCGAACGCGAATATCGTGGGTTATTCGAAAATGCCCATGATGCAATCCTCCTCTTTGATCCGGAGGGGGAAATCGTATTGGAGGTTAACCAGCGAGCCTGCGAGATGTATGGTATTGAACGCTCAGAGTTTGTTGGCATGTCACTGGAGGCAATCTCTGGGGACGTTGTAGGCGGCCGCTCACGGATCAAAGAAACGCTGGACCGTGGGTCTTTCTTCAACTTCGAAACAACTCAACGGCGCGGCGATGGGACAGAGATGGTCTTGGACATCAACGCCTCGGTGGTGCCATACAAAGGTCAGACGGTGATTCAGAGCATCAATCGCGACATCACCGACCGGAAGCGAGCTGAACAAGCGCTACGCGAGAGCGAAGAGCGCTATCGCACGCTTTTCGAAAACTCGAGGGACGCGATCTACATCCACGACCTGAACGGAAACTACACGTCCGTAAACCCAGCCGCCGAGAAACTGTCAGGCTATGGCCGCGACGAGATCATCGGCCGGAACTTTGCAGAGTTTTTGGCGCAAGAAAACGTGGACCAGGTGCGCGCGAGGTTGTGGCAAAAGGTTCGCGAAAAGGGTGGAACCACTTACGAGGCTGAGGTGATTACCAAGGATGGCAAGCACGTTCCCATCGAGGTTAGCAGTCGGCTGGTTTATGCAAATGGAGTCGCCATCGGCGTACAAGGAAGCGCTCGTGACATCACCGAACCTAAGCGAGCGCGACAAGCGTTGCAAGATTATTCCCGGCGCTTGATTGCAGCACAGGAAGTCGAGCGCCGCCGGATCGCCCGCGAACTGCACGACCAGATCGGCCAAATGCTGACGGCTCTAAAGCTCAACACACACGCAATCCAGGTCGCACGCGACGCACATGAAGCCTGGCGGCTGAGCGCAGATAACCTGAACATGCTCGACGAAGCCCTCGAACAAGTGCGTGACCTCTCGATTGATCTGCGCCCGGCTCTCCTGGACGATCTTGGGTTGGCGACGGCGTTGCGATGGTACGTCGAACGACAAGCGCAGCGCACCGGCGTGCGGGCGGAATTCACCATCGACTTGCCGGATCCTGATCTGCGCTTCTCGACTGAACTTGAAACTGCGTGTTTTCGGATCGCTCAGGAAGCATTGACCAACGTGGCGCGACATGCTCAAGCCAAGCTGGTAACTGTGCGGCTATCGCGGGATGAGCAGCACCTGCACCTGGCTATTGCGGATGACGGCGTAGGTTTTGACATTGAATCCCTTCGCGGGCAGGCCGTAGCTGCGACGTTGGGCTTGCATGGAATGGAAGAGCGCGCACAAGCCCTGGGTGGCCGAATCAAGATCGAATCGAGCAGAGACAAGGGCACACAAGTGTCGGTTCAATTGCCGATCACCATGTCGAACGCGGCGAAGGCCGGAACTCAAGAGACCAGAAGAGCCGGAATATGAGTCCGATCACTCCAACACGCGTTTTGATTGCCGACGACCACGCTCTGGTGCGCGCGGGGATTCGCGCCCTGGCCGAAAGAATCACCGGCGTCGAGGTTGTCGCCGAGGCCGGCGACGGTGACGAGGCTCTCCGGCTGATCAGAGAGCTGGAGCCTGATCTGGTACTGCTCGACATTACCATGGCGAACAAGAGTGGGTTCGAGGTGCTGGCGGAGCAAGCGAAAGAGTTTCCGGACGTGCGGGTGATTGTTCTTACCGTCCACGAAGCTGAAGCTTACGCGATCCGGGCCTTGCGCGAAGGCGCTTCCGGTTTCCTGCTAAAGAGCGCGGCCAGTACCGAACTTGAAGCCGCAATTGAAACCGTCAGGCGCGGCGGGACTTATGTTTCGCCAGAGTTGGCGAAAAGGTCGCTGGTGGAATATGGCAAGGCCTCAACTGATCGCGCCAGGCTCGATACTCTTAGTCCGCGGCAGCAAGAGATTCTGGGCTTGATAGCTGATGGTCGCAGCACCAAGGAAATGGCTGGCCGCCTGAATATCAGCGCAAAGACAGTCGAGACCCACCGGGCTCAGTTGATGGAGCGCCTGAACATTCACGATGTCGCCGGTCTGGTTCGTTTTGCGATCAAGATGGGTTTGGTCGATGTCGAATAGTCCCGCAATGCGGAGGGTGAATCTCGCGACGACTATGGCAAGCAGAGGGGTGAGTCTCTGCCTGAGCAAGTGACTAGCGAGTGTTAAGCAGGCTCAACAGCAACGAACGAATCTGTCATGATACGAGCATTCTGATCCGCAATTGTCTTTTCTTTCGAGGCCGAGCGAACCCGACCAGGGGATTGGTAGTCTGAGCAGGCCAACACTTCAGGACTTTCGTCCGAATCGAGAGTCATCCTCAAAAGACTTAGCCAGACCACCAGCTTGACTGAGTTTAGGATCTGTTGCGGCGCCTGAATCCTTGACGCGGCGAACGAAGCAACATCGGCAGCGCGTCTCAGAGGGTCGACCATGAAAACGAAACGATTCGATCCGCTCGCCGGAAACGCCGAAGCAGGGTTTCGGGACTTGCTTGATGGAGCTAATGATTTAATCTTTATCCTTTCCCCAGACGCGCGCTTTCTTTATTCCAACCGCGCCTTTCAAACCGCTCTCGGATACAGCGAACCGGAACTTCGCGCCTTCGATATTTTCGCCGTGATTCCGACAAAGCTCCGCATGAGACGCTTTCCGATCGCGAACTCGAAGTGCTGTGCCTGATCGCCTCAGGCAAGACGGTAGGCGAAATCGCCGTTCAGCTTTCCCTCAGTGACAAGACCATCAGTACCTATCGGCGGCGCATCCTCGACAAGATGGGCATGAACACCAGCGCCGAGCTGACCCACTACGCGATCAGAAACGCGTTGGTCGAGTGAGGGCGGGGGTCGAAAACTATGACGTCCGAGTATCACCAGGCTCGGCGGGGGTAAACCACCCTTCCCAACCTGAGAGATTCTCAGTCTTGAGGGATCTTCGTCTAGCTTGAAAGGCTCAACTCGGAAAGGAACAACGCAACTCTAGGAACCTCACAGGTAAGGAAGGGCGGTTTACCCCCGTTGGACTTTCGTCGGCGTCAAAGTCTGAGTTTTCACACAGTCTCTGCGGGCCTGGGTTGGATCTTCATCGGCGGATTCCCAATAACATCCCTGCGCGAGGGGCCACCATCTCGTTGTCTTCCCAGGCTCCGGGCCTCGCCCCCTTGTAAGACAAACACCTACGCCCTCGCTAACGATCATCTGACACAACAAGGCTAACGCGCCTGATATTTTTCTATCCGGCCCCCTTGTATCTTCCGTGATATGAAACCGGTACGCATTCTAATTGCCGACGATCAGGTACTAGTTCGATCGGGCATTCGAGTACTGCTTGAAGGCATTGATGACGTTCAGGTGATCGCTGAAGCTGGCGACGGCCTGGAAGCGCTTCGACTTGTCGCAGAGCACGCTCCCGATATTCTGGTTTTGGACATTTCCATGCCGGGATTGAATGGGTTCGATGTCCTGGCTCAGATGGGCCAGAAATTTCCTGAGGTACGCGCAATCATTTTGACGGTACACGATTCTGAAGAGTATGTGATGCGGGCCCTGAGCCTGGGCGCGATGGGTTACCTGACAAAGTCTGGCGCCAGCGCTGAACTTGATCTGGCCATTAAGACCGTGGCGCGCAAAAAAAGATACGTTTCAGTAGAACTCGCGAAGCGAATATTCCTCGAACACGGAACCGACGCTGGCCGGCGACGCGGTCCGCTCGCCGAACTAACTCCGCGCCAACTCCAGGTACTGCGGATGATTGTCGACGGGCACGCCGCCAAAGGAATCGCGCTGGAGCTGGATATCAGCCCGAAGACCGTGGAGACCTATCGGGCCCAGCTAATGGAGCGGCTTAACATTCACGATGTCGCCGGTCTGGTGCGTTTCGCGTTCAAAATGGGTCTAATCGACGTTGAGTAACCGGTAATTTCAGATCATCACGCCGGTTAGCAATCATAAAAACCTGCCGGCTTTTACAAATGGTTTCCGCTACCAAACGCCAAGTGAATTGCCTCAGGAAATTCCTGAGTCAGCCTCAGGGTTTCCCCTATTGTATAGGATCGCATCAAGGCCTAGAGTACCCACATAATCTGGGACTAGTAGCCCCCGACTCTTTTGCGACGTGTCCAAGGTTCATATCTCGTTCTTACATTCCTCGAACTCCAAGGGTCAAAGGTTACTGTTCGACCAGCGCCGAGTCAGAGCTTCGAGCTGACCCGGTTCAGGAACGCGGCGAGCCCACGTGGGGAGCGAGCCGCGAATGAAGAAGGACGCCGTATCGGGGGCGAGCACGGCGTCCTTCTTTCAACTTTGATTGGCCATGACAGTAGAAGCAGCTAATCGAAACAGTTGGGGCCATCGCCGTTTTCCGCAGTACGCGCGCGGCGCCGGCGCAGTCTCGATCTTGATCGGCGCCTTAGTGTTGGTGGGATGGGCGTTCGACATAATCGCGCTCAAGAGCGTGTTGCCGGGCAAGATCGCCATGAAGCCCAACACGGCGATCTGTTTCATCTTGATTGGCACTGCGCTGATGTTGCTCATCCTCGAAGCGGGGCAGCATGTCGCTTCCGGAGCGCGCAGGAAGGTGGCAGTTGCGTGCGCGACCCTGGCAGCGGCCATCGGTCTCGCCACGCTGTGCGAATACCTCTTCGGCGTCGACTTGGGGATTGATCGTCTGCTGTTCCGGAATTTGTTGCTGGCTAAAGCTGATCCCGGCAGGATGGCCGCGGCCACCACCATAGGTTTCATACTCGTGGGCGGTGCGTTAGTGTCGCTCGATGCCAGGACCAAGATAGGGCGGCTGTGCTCTGAGCTTTTGGCTTTGGCGACCCTGCTCGTCGGCGCGATCACGCTGCTCGGCCACATCTACGGCGTCGAATCCCTCCACACTCTGTTTGCCTACACCCCAATTGCCGTGCACACGGCGTTGTTGTTTATCGTGCTTGGGTTGGGAGTGCTCCTTTCCCGCCCCGAAAGCGGACTGACCAGCGTTCTCACCAGCCAACGCGGTGGCGGCGTTATGGCGCGACGCATCATGCCGGTCGCCGTTTTCATGCTGACCGCGTTGGCCTGGCTGCGCTTCGAAGGCGGATCGGCGCTGTTCGTAGCGAGCGGCATTACGATTCTAGCCATTTGGGTTTGGTTAGTTGCTCGCTCGTTGAATCTGTCGGATGTAAAGAGGGAGCAAGCACTGGAGGCGCTGAAGTCAAGTGAAGAGCAGCTTCATCTGGCCCTGGATGCGGCCCACCTGGGCACATTCGATTGGAACGTGCCGGAGAACCGCATTACCTGGTCACGCTGGCATGAAGAAATGTGGGGCGTCAAGCATGGCGAATTCGGGGGCACCTACGAAGCGTTCTCGGAACGAGTGCATGCGGACGATTTGCCGGGTATCAACACGGAGGTCGCCCGCTGCATCGCTGCCCGCGAGCCGTTTGCGCGTGAGTTCCGAGTTGTCTGGCCGGACGGCAGCGTTCATTGGATCTCGGGCAATGGTGAATTTGAGTTCAGCGCCGACGGCCAGGCGACGCGGATGCGCGGCGCGGTGATGGAGATCACCGGGCGCAAGCTGGGTGAAGAATCGCTGATGCTATTTCGCTCGCTGCTCGATCGATCAAGCGACGCGATTGAGGTGCTCGATCCGAAAACGCTTCACTATCTTGACTGCAACCAAAGCGCGTGCGAATGCCTTGGGTATACTCGAGAAGAGTTCCTCGCAATGAAGGTCTTTGATATCGATCCAAGCGTCGACGAGCTGACGGCCGCCAGAATTGCCGACGAGATGGAGAAATCTGGCTTCGCGTTGTTCGAGAGTGTTCACCGGCGCAAGGACGGCTCGACGTTTCCGGTAGAAGTCAACGTTAAGGAGATTCAACTCGAACGCGCCTATCTACTCGCGGTGGTTCGCGACATCACCGAGCGCAAGCAGACAGAGGAGGCATTACGCGAAAGCGAAAACCGGCTCCTCACAATCGTCGAAGGGACCCAGGCGTTGTTAGTGAGCGTGGATGCCCATGGACACTTTACCTATGCCAATGACGCCACGGCCAGGGCGGTAGGTTATGCGAGTCCGGAAGAACTCATTGGCAAGCCCTACTTACATTTTATCCATCTTGAGGACCGGCCCCGAGTACTCGACACTTTCACCACTCAAGCCGACCTGCGCCAGCCCTCCGTAGTGCAAGAGTTTCGGATCGTTGACGCAGCAGGCAACATTAGGTGGTTTGCTTTTCTATCGACCCTGGTGATGAAAGACGGAGAATTTGTCGGTCAGAGCGGAATGGCCCAGGACATCACTGAGCGCAAGCACTCCGAAGAGCGCCTCGCCGCGCAATACGCTGTTACTCGGGCTCTGGCTGATTCAGTCACGCTCGCTGAGGCCACGCCCAAGATCCTCCGGGCGATCTGCGAGACTCTTGGCTGGGCATGGGGTGCGCTTTGGATAGTTGATCGTGAAGCCAAAGTGATCCGCTGCCAGGAAGCCTGGCATGATTCTCCGGTTGAAATGACGCAGTTTGAAACGGCCAGTCAGGAATTAACGCTTGGGCTAGGCGTGGGTTTACCGGGGCGCGTTTGGGCTGACCGAGAGCCCGCCTGGGTTGCCGATGTCGCTCAAGACAAGAATTTCTTGCGGGCCGCGATCGCCGCCAGGGAGAATCTGCACGGCGCTCTTGCCGTTCCCATAGACGTCGGCTCAAAAGTTCTCGGGGTAATGGAGTTCTTCAGTAGAGCGACTCGAGAGCCAGCCCCGGAATTGCTGGCAATGATGACCGCGGTCAGCAGCCAGATCGGTCAGTTCATCGAGCGCAAGCGGGCCGAGGCGCAGATTCTCGATCAACTGGATGAACTTCGCCGCTGGCAGGAGGTGATACTGAACCACGCTGACCGCAGCCAGGAGCTCAAGCGGGAGGTTAATGAACTGGCAGGCCGGCTGGGCGAGGGGGTCCGCTACCCCAGCCAAGCGGCCGTCGGGAACGGGAATGAACTAACCGCACGATGATGAAAAGAAACGATCCAATGAAAAATGATCCCAAGAAAATTTCCCTGGGTTTCACCCCGCAGGAATTCCCTCCGGGGGTTCACATCTGCCAGATCGTAGACGACGATGGCGAGCGTGAGGAGGCCCTCCTCCAGTTTCTGCTCAGCGGGCTGCGCGCCGGTGAGTGCACGAGTTGCTTTTCCGAGAACATAAGCCGGGACAGGGTCGCGGCGTTCTTCCTGGGCCAGGGAATTTCCTACGATGAAGTCACCGGTTCCGGCGCGTTCACGCTGGCCGGAACGCGCGACGTTTATTTCGAGAACGACCGCTTCGATCCCGAGCGCATGCTGAACGTGCTCACCCGGTACCATGAGGACTCGGTGGCGCGGGGTTTCCCGGCCGCGAGAGTGATTGGCGAAATGTCGCCGGAAGTGCAGAACGTGGCCGGAGGAAACCGCCTGCTCGAATACGAATCCCGAGTCAGCCTGCTGCTGCGCAAACACCCGGTGACCGCGGTTTGCCAGTACGATTCGCGCTGCTTCAGTGGGGCGCTGATCATGGACATCGTGAAAGTTCACCCGTTGATGATCGTGCGCGGGTCGGTGGTCCAAAATCCATTTTTTATTACGCCGGAGGAATTCTTGTCCCGCCAGTCGGCGGAAGTTTGAAGTCATCTGACGCTCAGAACTCCATGTCAAACGTAAGCGCACCCGTTCTCGGCCAGCTCCTGCTTATGCAGAGCGTGCTGGACAGTTTGCCGGACGAGCCGGCGATCTTCAGCTTTGTGTGCCGGGGCCTGTCCGATCTGCCGGGAGTCCGGGAGGTGGAGTGGTGCACCGAATTCGCGAAGACCGTGGATGAGACCTCCGCGCGCTTCCAGCTCCTGGTCGGCAGCGCCCACAAAGGCGAACTGATCCTGCGGCTCGCCGACCGCGCGGCGTTCACACGGTATGAACCGTACGTCAGGAATTTCTGTTTCATGGTGGCGCTCATCCTGAAGGAGCGCGAGCAGCGCCGCCTGAATCAAGCCCACCAGGCCGAATTGGAAGAGCGGGTCGAAGAGCGGACTGAGGAACTGGTCAGGAGTAGGGACGACTCCGAGCGCGCCCGCCGCGCGCTGCTGGACACCTTGGAGGACCAGACCCAGGCCGAAGCGGCGCTCCGCGAAAGCGAAGAAAAATATCGCACCATTCTCGAGCGCATGGAGGAAGGTTTTGCCGAAGTTGATCTGAAGGGAACCTATGTCTTCGTGAATGATTCTTTCTGTCGCATCACCGGTCGTTCCAGGAGTGAACTGCTGGGGGTGAACTACAAGGAATTATTTGATCGTGAGCACTGCCAGTTGCTCTTCGACACCTATCACAAGGTCTACGAAACAGGCGAGCCTGTCAAAGGATTCGAATACGAAGTCACCAGGAAAGACGGCACGAAGAGAATTGTGGAAGAATCTGTAACCCTCAAGAGAGACGCGGAAGGCCGGCCAATCGGGTTTACGGGGACTCGCCGTGACTGCACCGAGCGCAAGCTGGCCGATGAGGCATTACGACAGAGTGAAGAGCGGTACCGAGACCTGGTTGAGAACGCGCAGGACATCATCTATTCCCATGATCTCGCGGGCAACTATACGTCGAGCAACAAAGCCGCCGAACAAATTACTGGGTATTCGCCGGAAGAGGCGCTCAAGCTTAATTTCACCCAGACTATCGCGCCTGAGTATCTCGAACAAGCACGCCAGATGGTGGCCCGCAAACTTGGCGGCGAAGAAACTACTGCCTACGAATTAGAGTTGATTGCCAAAGATGGTCACCGCGTGCCAGTTGAGGTTAATACGCGCCTGGTACTTGAGAACGGAGTGCCGGTCGCGGTACAGGGTATCGCACGCGACATCTCTGAGCGCAGGGTTGCCGAAGCCGAGTTGCGCCGTCTGGCCGCGGCCGTCGAACAAACCGCCGACAGTGTCGTCATTACCGACCTGGATGGCAATATCCAATACGTCAACCCGGCTTTTGAGCGCATTTCCGGCTATGCGAAGGAAGAAGTCCTTGAGCAGAATTCTCGAATTTTGAAGGGCGGCAAGACGGACCATGTTGTTTACGAGGAACTATGGCAAACGATCACGCAGGGCAAAGTGTGGACCGGCCGGCTCACGAACCGAAGGAAGGATGGCACCCTCTTCGAAGAACGCGTGACCATCTCTCCGGTTCGAGACAAGACCGACCGCATCGTTAGCTACATTGCCGTCAAGCAGGATATCTCAGATCTGATGCACCTTGAGGATCAACTTCGCCAATCGCAGAAGCTGGAAGCGATCGGGCAACTGGCTGGCGGCGTGGCGCACGACTTTAACAATCTTCTGACCGCCATCAACGGTTACAGCAGTCTCGCGCTGCAGAAACTCGAAGGTAACCCGACGGTCCAGAACTACCTCGAAGAAATCAAAAAGGCCGGCGATCGCGCGGCGAACCTCACGCGGCAGTTGCTGGCCTTTGGGCGAAAGCAGATTCTGCAGCCAATGCCGATCAATCTAAATGATGTCGTGGCTGACATGAACAAGATGCTGCGGCGCTTGATTGGCGAAGATATTCAGCTCAGCGCGAAACTGACGTCTGACTTGAAAAGCGTCACCGCCGATCCCGGCCAGATCGAACAAGTGCTCGTCAACCTGGTCGTCAACGCGCGGGACGCGATGCCGCAGGGCGGCAGCTTGACCATCGAAACCGCGAATGTTGAGCTGGATCGTGGATATGCGAGCACGCACGTAGGTGTTCAGCCTGGCGCTTATGTCGTGCTCGCCGTCAGCGACACCGGCACGGGCATGGACGAAGAAGTGCTGAGACACATCTTTGAACCCTTCTTTACGACCAAAGAAAAAGGCAAAGGAACCGGACTTGGCTTGTCTACCGTCTACGGCATCGTGAAGCAAAGTGGGGGGAGCATCTCGGCTTACAGCGAACCGAATCGGGGCACGACGTTCAAAGTTTATCTGCCCGCGCTCAACTCGGCCCCGAAGATATCCGGGGCTAAGCCAGCCGAAATCGCCATCCCAAAAGGATCGGAAACCGTCCTCCTGGTCGAAGACGAAGAAGTGGTGCGCGGTTTGGCGAGCCAAATTCTGGAGCAGGCCGGGTATCGGGTTCTGGTAGCCGCGCGGGGCGAAGAAGCTATTCGCCTGGGCAGTGAGCATGCGAAAGAGATTCATCTGTTGCTCACCGATGTCGTGATGCCCGGCGCCGGCGGCAAAGAGGTGGCCACCCGTTTGAGTTCCATTTGCCCGAAGATCAAGGTGCTATTCATGTCCGGCTACACCGACGAGGCGATCGTTCATCACGGCATTTTGGATTCCGATGTGGAATTCATTCAAAAGCCTTTCACCCCGGCCGCGCTCGCTATCAAGGTGCGTGAGGTTCTGGATTCAAACGGGACAAAGTAGGGAGGAGCCGATTGAAAGGATGGCGGCAAAGTGCAATTGACTGGAAGTAAGAAAGCCCAGCCGGCGATTCTAATCATCGACGACGATGAACAGGTGCGGAATCTGCTCAGGGAGATACTCCGCAACGGGCACGATTGCGCGGTTGCGGGTTCGGCCGAAGACGCGCTGGCGCTGCTGAAGTCCGAGAGTTTCGCTCTGGTGATTAGCGACATCAACATGGGCGGCATCAGCGGACTTGAGTTAATCCCGTTAGTGCTGGAACAAACGCCCGAGACCGTGGTCGTCATGATTAGCGGACAGCAGACCATCGATTATGCAATCGAATCGATGCGCGCCGGCGCGTTTGATTACATCACCAAGCCGTTGGACATTCGTCAGGTTCAGGCGGCCGTGCGCCGCGCGCTTTCGCATCACGACCTGCTCAGAGAAAAGCGCCGGTATGAGAATCATCTGGAAGACCTGGTCAAAGAACGCACGGCCGAAGTAGAACACCTGGCCTACTATGACCGGCTGACAGACCTTCCCAACCGAAATCTATTTGCGGATCGCTGCGCGCAGGCGTTGGCAACTGCGCAGCGTAATCAGCATCTCGCCGGAGTCCTGCTGATATCCCTCGATCGGATCAAGAAGATCAACGACACGCTGGGCCACGGGGCCGGCGACGTTGTCTTGACTGAGGCCGCGGCGCGTCTGCGGCAATGTGTTGGAGAAGGTGATACGGTCGCGCGCATCGATGGCGATGAGTTCGCGTTGCTGTTGACCCAGGTAGACGAAGCCGAAAACCTGGCCGATGTTTCGCTGTCGATCACCGAAGCGTTCAAGACGTCTTTTCAATTGGGAAGGCAGGAGGTTTACGTTACCGTCAGTATCGGAATTAGCATCTTTCCCCTCAACGGCGATGACAGCTCAACGATTCTGAAGAATGCGGGCGCGGCGCTCCACCGGGCGAAGCAGCAGGGTGGCGACAATTATCAGTTCTATGCCGCCGAAATGAACGCGCAAGCGCTCAAGCGTTTGGCGCTCGAGACCAGCTTGCGCCGGGCGATCGAAAACGAAGAGTTCGTCGTGCATTATCAGCCAGTCGTCAATTTGTCTTCAGGTGAAATAGTCGGAGCCGAGGCACTGGTGCGTTGGCTCCATCCTGAATTCGGTTTGCTGCCTCCGGCAAAGTTCATCGGCCTGGCCGAAGACACCGGAATGATTGTGGACATTGGCGACCTGGTCATGCGCACCGCCTGTGCCCAGACGCGCGCGTGGCAGGATTCCGGATTTGGCCCGCTGCGGATTGCGGTGAACATCTCGGCTCGACATTTTCAGCAAGCAAATTTTCTTGATCGCATGGTGCAGACTTTGAGCGATACGCGACTCGATCCGGTTTGTCTGGAACTCGAGCTGATAGAAACTTCGATCGTCGAGAACCCGGACACCGCGGCCGAGCTGCTAACCCGGATCAGAAAGCTCGGGGCCCGGGTGGCGATCGATGATTTCGGCACGGGTTATTCGTCGCTCAGTTATCTGAAGCGCCTGCCAGTCGATACGGTGAAGTTGGATCGCTCGTTTGTCACCGGCGCCACCAGCGATCCCAACGATGCAGCGCTGGTAATGGCGATTATCACCCTGGCGCACAATCTGAAACTCAAGGTAATCGCGGAAGGCATCGAAACTGAAGAGCAGTTGAATTTTCTGCGCCTGCTGAGATGTGATGAAGCGCAGGGTTATCTGTTCAGCAAACCCGTTCCGGCCGAAATCTTTGAATCGTCGTTGACCTTAGGACCAAAACGGAAGAGTGGCTTTCCGGCAAAGAGCCCGCGACCGGATCAACAACCGAAGGTCATAAAAATAGCTACCAGGTCGAGGTAATCTTCGAGGAAATGATGGAAAGAATCTTACACGCGTTGGTAATCGATGACGAGCAACAAGTGCGCGACTTTGTCTGCGACGTGCTGGCAGGCGACGGTTGGGAAGTAAGCCGAGCCGTGTCTGCCGAGGAGGCGTTTACGAAGCTCGGCGAGAAAACCTGGGCCATCGTTTTTTGCGACGTGATGCTGGGCGGCGCCGATGGATTTGCGGTCTTGCGACGCTTTAAGTCCGAGATGCCGGACGCCAAAGTCGTGCTCATGACCGGACACGGTAGTGCTGCCGGAGCGTTGGACGCCACCGCCTTTGGAGCTTACGACTATTTGCTGAAGCCATTCGGCGCCGAAGATTTGCAATCGATGTCAGCCGCGCTGCGTGAGCAACTCACCAGCCGACCGCAACGTCTCTCCGGGCGCCGGCGCTCGCATGGCCCTGATATCGATCTGGTTGGTCGCAGTCATGCTTTCATAGAAGTAATGAAGCAAGTCGGCCGCGTCGCGGCGACCAGCTTGCCGGTGTTTTTGACCGGCGAGTCGGGAACCGGAAAAGAGCTGGTGGCCTCGGCGCTTCATCAGCGCAGCGGACGAGCCGACCGAACATTCGTGGCGGTAAATTGTGGCGCGATTCCGGCCGAGCTGATCGAGTCGGAACTCTTTGGCCACACGAAAGGATCGTTCACCGGAGCCGATCGCGATCGGCGCGGCCTGTGGGAAGAGGCCGATGGCGGCACGGTCTTTCTTGACGAAATCACCGAAACCACGCCTTCGTTTCAGGTGAAGTTGTTGCGTGTGCTGCAGCAACGAGAGATTCGCCGCGTCGGTTCCAACCAGACCCGCCGGGTTGACGTGCGCGTGATCGCGGCGAGCAACCGCGACGTTGACGAAGAAGTCAAAGCCGGACGCTTTCGTAACGATCTGTTTTATCGCTTGAATGCCGTTTCGATCATGCTGCCGCCGTTGCGAGAGCGACGCGAAGACATCCCGCCCCTGGCCCAGGTGTTTGCGGATCGGGTGTATTCCCTGAACCCTTCGGTTCGGTTCTCGCCCGAAGCGGTAGCCCTGCTCGATCGATATCCGTGGCCGGGAAACATCCGCGAGCTTGAGAACGCCGTGGTTCGCGCTGCCGCGATGTGCGACGGGATGATTCGCGCACAGGATTTGCCGGAACGCATCCGGAATTATCGCGACTCCCTCTCGTCCACCGACGAGCACGACGAACTGGCGATCAGACCAACGGAAGAGCCGGAGGAATGGCCGCTGCTGTCGGTGGTTGAAGGGCGCTATGTCACGCGCGTCTTGGGCCACACCGGGGGCAACAAACAGGCGGCCGCTCGGGTACTCGGCGTCGATCGCAAGACACTCGACCGCATGATCAAGCGACACGGGATTACGTTCGACAGACGTTCTGGCCAGCACCCCAACGGCTTTGCGCCCGGTCACTCGACCGCCGGCGACAGCGAGGCGAACCAGCCTTGATGGGTTGATTCTGCCGCAGCCAAACGCCACATATCCACGCTCTTTTGTCTCCGGCTTTTTGTGATAACTTCGCGCTAAGCACTTTTCCTGGAGGCTATCGCCCAGGTCGAGATCATTTGGTGAAGCGGCACGTCCCTTGCTCAAGTGATGCGTGACGCGATCCGCGATCGCGGCTGAAATTGGCGGCGCACTATCCACCGTAACTTCAATCCGAGCCGTCCAACGTCTCCCAGCCCCAAACTTCGCTGTTCTCTTCCTGACTTCGCCTCCGATCAAATAGATCCCTATCTCTCTAACCTCGATCAGATCGCAAGCAAGCGGAAGGCTTTAGGGGCTGACCAGTTCACACGCACTCGCCTTTTGCCGATTACCTAAAGACCTCCGTGCTTGCGATTCAATCGAGGAAGACAATGTCCACTCCTAAAGAGAAGAAATCCACCGCCGGCAGCTTTCTATTATCACCTGACACCATTTTGCAGAGCCGCTATCGGGTGGTTCGTCACCTGGGAAATGGTGGGATGGGCGCGGTGTACGAAGCAATTGATCTCCGCCTGGGCCACACCGTCGCGCTCAAACAAGCGCTGACCTCGGATGAAGAGATGTGGAAGCAGTTTGAGCGCGAAGCGCGTCTGATGGCGCGATTGAATCATCCGGCGTTGCCGCGCGTCAGCGATTACTTTACCGAAGGCCAGCGCGCGTTTTTTGTGATGCAGTTTATTGAGGGTCGCGATCTCGCCGAAATCATTGCGCAACAAGCAGGACCGTTTCCGCGTCAGTCGGTCGTGGCCTGGGCCGATCAATTGTTGGATGCCCTCATCTATCTGCATTCGTGCGAGCGCCAAGTCATTCATCGCGACATCAAACCGCACAATCTGAAAATCACGCCCATGGGCAAGATTGTCTTGCTCGATTTTGGTCTGGCAAAGACACAAATCGCGGATTCCGCCGACGCGGGATCAAGCAACAGCGTCTTTGGTTACACGCCGCGTTACGCGCCGCTCGAACAGATTCAGGATCTCGGCACGACGCCGCAGAGTGACATCTATGCGTTGGGAGCGACGCTCTATCATCTGCTTACCGGCGTTCGGCCGCCTGATGCGCTAGCGCGAGCCGCGGCGCTGGTAGGCGCCAAGCCGAGCCCGCTCAAGCCGGCAAATGAAGTTCACCTCGCGGTTGGTTCGGAGCTCGCGGCGATTCTGGATCGCGCGATGGCGCAGAATCCCGATGAGCGTTACGGCAGCGCCACAGAGTTTCGCGAAGCGCTTCGTCGCGTTGGTCGGGTTGGCGGGGTCACGCCGATGAGAGATGACGAAGACTATTTCACAGATGGGCTGGCCGACGACGAGGCCGGCGATGACACGGTTGTCAGGGTCGACGACGTTCGAAGATTCAGCGACACAGAAGGGTCCGTCGTCGCGATGGAAAGACGCAGCCGCAGCCTCATCTATAGCGAAGGTCCTGGCCTGAGTGAAGCGCCGCAGATTGATTTCGTTGTCAGGCCCGACGAGAATCCTGCCTACGAAATTCTCGGCGTGAATGCAGGATTTCTCAGATCCCGGCACGGATTCCCCTCAATCGCGGCCCTCTTTGTATTTCTGATATTCAGCTTTGGCATCTTCTGTCGCTATTATCCGTGGAAGCTCCCGGTGCCTGAGCGCGCCGAGATTTCAACCCATCAATTGTCGGTCTCAAGCGAGTCTGTGATTCAAGGTGCGCGGATTGGCACGACGACGGCGCGCAAACGCCGACCCTAATCAAACGTCCGGGCGTAATCTAATCAAGCGAGTTCGCGGTTTATCAGTAGTGGGGTAAGGTCAGCAGAAGCCTTACCCCACTACTCGTTTACCCGGACGCTTCGCGATACACCCGCTTCGCCTTACAATATCACCCGCTCTGAATTGAAGTCGTTTGTGCCCCTGTAGCTCAACGGTTAGAGCAGCAGACTCATAATCTGTTGGTTCGGGGTTCGAATCCCTGCGGGGGCACCAATTTTCTACGCTCAAACGTAAGATGGCGCGATTATGGCGCGATTTTTCAACCGGCCTTTCTCTCGCGCTGTGAATCGCGGTTCTTTCTTGGGAATCGAACCACTCTTCCCGGCTTACTCTGCCCAAGCGTCGTAACTGCCTGGCGCAAATTCGCCGGCGTCTGATGCGTGTACACACTGGTCATGCGCGTCGTTGTGTGACCGAGTAAATCTCTGATGTCCCACTCGTGAACTCCATTGGCTCGCAGACGGGTTGCAAAGGTGTGACGCGTATCATGGAACCTAAGATCCACGAGCCCAGCCGCTGCGCAAGCATTCCGCCATCCGGTCTTGATGGAATCGATGTTCACACCCGTCTTAGAAACGCTGAACACGAAATCCCTTGTTCCGGCATCCTGCTTGAGCGCCTTCAACTCCCCGAAGACAGTGTCGTTCATGGGAATGGTCCGAGTCTTCCCAGTCTTGCTCCTGGCGATGAAAATTGTCCGAGCGATAAAGTTCACGTGTTCCCACTGCAGGTCGAGAATCTCGCCGCGTCGCATCCCCGTGTTCAGAGCGACGGTGACTACGGAGCGGATATGATCTCGCCTGCCGGTGAGCTTGGCGAACAGTTTCACTTCTTCATCTGCGGTAATGAACCTCTCTCGACTGCCGTTCTCCTTCAGCAGGCGCACGCGCCTCATCGGGTTGAAATCGACCAGCTCATTATCAAAAGCCATCGAGAGGATTTTTGAGAGACAAGCGAGATCCCGATTGACACTCGCCGGAGTGCGCGGCCTCGGCCTTTCCTCCGTGTCGTGCTTGGTCGGCGTTGCCAGCCGCTCTCGTTTGAATTTCTCAATCATCATTGGCTTGATGTCCCGCAGATTTTTCTCACCAAAGAAACTCTTGAGCGTAACAGAGCGCTGTTCATCCTCGCGGTGACTACGCTTGTTCGCCGTGGACCATGGTAAGAATATTTCATCGACAAATTCAGAGAAAAGCTTTTTGACCGGGTTGTACTTCCCTTCATAAATTTCTTCTCGGCGTTTGTTCTCGGCTCGTTCGGCCTGAGCCTGAGTTCGTGCACCGGGAATAGACTCGTGGACATAGTTGCCTCGCAGACTAAACTCAATCCACCAGGTACCTTTGTCCCAATCGCGATCCGATCGTTTGAGTCTCCTCCCTTTGTGTCGTTTGTAAATTGCCATTCGACTGCTCCTCCTTCTGGTTAAGGAATCGCAGCCGTCAAAGTGGCTCGATTCTAAATCCGAAGGGGTTTGGTGTCACGTCGTTATTTCGTCACGCGACCCTGAGACGCCGCTGTTCGTTTTGAACCCGTCGTCTTTCGGCCTCCTCACGTGCCCATAAATCAACATCGGTTCGGCGAAAGCGTAAAAGATCACCCATATAGGCATGTGGCAACGGATGTTCATTCTCGCTACGCCTGGCCCACTTCGTTATTCCGGCGGTGGTGGGTTCTCCATTCGCGTTGACGAGCTGCCAGTACCAGGCAAGCTGGCTCGCGGTCATCCATTCGGGCATCGGCTCCGCTGTAGGTGTTTCGATCTCACGCTGCGCTAGAAGTAATGCGATTGCATCTTGAGTCGCGCGATCTATTACGCTGGCTAGCTTTTCTTTTAGGTCTGATTTTTGGTCGATCATAGTGCGGTCGACCATTACAAGGTTCGTGCCAATGACGCCTCACAAACACCGCTCGATGCTCGATGCAGAAACCATCGGGAAATCGAATGATTTGTTGTCGGGCGGGTTTTGATCACAAAAAAGGTGTAGCTATGGGAAACAAATTTTGGACGTTTTGTTACACCCCCCTTATCGCACGAGCGTCGTTGGTTGAGAGGTATTCGACATCGTGCAGCGCACGCAAGTCTCAGCAGCAATCAAACGGTCGTCATGCGCTCCATTGGTCGGACCAGTGAGACGGCAAAGACCGCATGCGGAGAGCTGTGAAACGATCTGCGGGTGACAAGGCCCGTCTCCCAGTGAACCGCACACGCGATTTTCGTGAGGTTGGGTTGACGGTAAGCACGATGCAAATTAAGAGCGAGCGTAATCATTCAATCTGACATTTAGATCAGCATGAACTGGTCGCGAAGAAGGATGATTTTGGGTGCGCAGAGACCATTAAGGTTCTTGCTCGAAACGACGTGAACCTTAAGCTGCAAATCACTGAAACAAACAGGTTGCGGGAAACCTTAAGAACCTTAGGCAAAAAGCTTAGGATTCTTAAAACCCTAAGGTCTTAAGAATCTAGCAATTGACCAGATCGCGCTCTCGAAAAGTGGCTCTCTATCCTGTCTGCTCATTAATCTTCATTCCTAAGGTCGAGTGTACCGCGCGATTGAATGATTACATGACGCACCTGAAGAGCATCGAGTTGTTCACTTTCAGAACACGATTTTCGTCGGCGATGAGGTGCATTCAAGACTCGCTTCGAGGAAATAAAATGGCGTGTTAAAACGCAAAATCGTAACATGCAAATCACTGCCAATAAGGTGGTTACAGGAAAGGTTACGAAGTGTAACGAAAAAGGTTACACTTCTTAAATGTGTAACGTCTTAAGAATCTAAGAATTGACTCAATCGCGCTCCCGTTAAACGCCTCTCTATCCTGTCTGCTCAAAAATCTTCAAGTGTAACGTTGCATGTACCGCCTTGCGCGACGCGTCTGAAGAGTCTTCGGGTCGTTCATTTTGAAACAGGATTCTTATCGACGAGTCGCGGGAGGTCACCTACTTCCGGGAGCCCTTGCCATCGCTGCTTATGCGACATGTTAGTTAGCCGAATCTTTGTGGCCGCAGGAGGCGTCTGCGAAAACCACGCGCTAGCGAATCAAAACCAGCCGGGCGTACGATAACGTTCATTATGTGCCGGTGCAGACGGCGTGACACCCGCTTCTCAGGTGGCGCGTCGCTTGTCTGACCAGGACATAATGCGCCGTTATCGGATGACAACCCAATATGCACGAGCAAGGTCCGATCGATCAGATGGTGGCCATCATTTGAAAAAACCAGGACAATGGTCTATCTAAAGGATGTTAGGAAGGGCATTTGATGAATTTGGTGGAACTGTTGATTGCTGATTTATCGGCTCGCCATCCAGGCGTTACATCGGCCATTGCCCATAACTATCTCGAAGCTGCGACTGTTTGTCTGACTAGACATCACATTTCTCCGATCGAATTCTTGCTGACGAACGATGAGAAAGAGAGCGGAGCCGTTGTGAAATGGACAGAAGCAAATGAACGTACATGCAACGCGTGGGCTAATGCTGATGACGCTACCAGAGATGGGGCTTATGCTTGCGCATTAGCGGCGATTGAATTAACGAACGGCTCGGTCGCGGTGCGGCGTGCCGAAACCTTGACGGGCGCCGATTATTATGTGGCGTCGTCAGGAGATCCAGTCCGTGATGTTGAGCATCTTCAACGACTAGAAGTATCAGGAACGGATATGGGAAGTGCACCCATCATATTTTCTCGGGTAAGAGTAAAGGTTACCCAAACGCAGCGCGGAAACAGTAACTTACCAGCAATCGTCTGTGTCGTCGGATTCCATGCGGCGAGAATAGTAATACAATCTGTAGACTCATGAGTTGGGAACACCATCATTCTGCGAGTGAGATACTTGCTAGCGCAGCTGAAGCATTGAAGAGATTGGGAGAGGCTCAACGCGCTCGCGATCTGTATAAGTCTGCAGCCGAAGAAGAAATGCTCGCGCTCGACCAAGTTGACAAAACAAAGGCTCGGACGCTTGGAGTAACGGCGGTGAGCGCGACCGCCCTTTTCTATAAGGCTGGTGACCATCAGGCCGCTAAAAACCTTGCCAACCAGTTCCTCAATCAAAGCTCAATTCCACTTTTCGCGCGTGAGCAACTTGGAGAGATTCTGGAATTATTGGATGGCGAGTTAATTGACGCGACAACGACAAATCGGTTTTTGAAGACGTTGACGCCGTTTCGAACAGACGCGTGGCGAAGGTGGATGACAGCTAGTGTTGCGATTCTATACTCGTTTATCCCAGCCTGGGCGGTTGCTAGCACGATCAATATTCGCCGGACGACGGGTCTGGATATTGGGTGGAATGCGTCAGAGAATTATAGATTTGTAATTACTCTTTGTTTAATAATTGCCGCAATCGCTTTCTCCCTCCTTCGTTCCAAGGCTAACTGGGTAGCAGTCTTTTCATTTGCAGGCGTGATCGTGTGCTTTTACCGGTGGTCAGCTTTCACGAATGCGGTTAAAGCTAATACCGGATTGTCTTTCATACCAGACAGTAGCGGAATCGGTAATCAGTTCATTGGCGCTGGATTGTTCGACTTAATGGTGCTTGTTACTTCTATCGCTCTCTTTGGATTGAGTGTCGTGTTATTGGTGAAAGGCAACAGCAACAAACCTCAGGCAGTCCCTTAGTAACGCTTTGCGATCTTGCCCTTCCGAAATAAGGCGCGATTACGCTTGAGAACGCGAAATCCAAAACTTGTCGCGATGATCAGAGGGATCATTATGGCGAATACCCAAATTCTCAGTTCGCCAAAGCCCGCCAAGTTCTCCCTGGCAACATAGCTGCGATATTCTGGCAGGTAGGTAAGATCGTCTTGAGCAAAAGTTAAGAAGAAGGGCCCATGACCAGGCACGTTAATCGCGTGCATGAGTTCGTGAAACAAAGTAAACCTCAATGTGCGCTCTGACTCAAATGCTGAGAGATTCAAAAAGATCCTTGGGATGCCGTCCAAAGTAACCGCTTGCGCTGAGTCCTCATCGCGTAACGTAAAACCTCCAACTCGCGAGTCGCCGCGAGCCAAGATAGCGATTTTCCGGCCCTGAGTGGTGAGACCGAGACTCGTTATGTCTTCTTGGGTGGTTAACGACCAGGCGGGAGTGACTACTGCGTTCAAATCGCGCAGTGAGACTCCAAAGCTCTTCTGAATCTCCGTCTGCAGTATCGCATCATTGAATAGGTTATCGATCGTCCGACGAACCTGGTTACCCGCCAAATCACCAAACCGATTATCGATCTGAATGCCACGTGTGAGAGCAGTTCCCGTTTGTTTACTGTAGGCAATTGATAGTTGTCGTTGTATCGATTCAGCGGCAACAATTTCGCGGCGAACGCTTTCGCTGTCTGGCCGTGACGATAGGCTCACGAAGAGCTGAGTCTGGAAAAAACCAATAACCGCGATTAGGGTGCTGATTAAGACCCCAAAATATGACCAACGCACCGTCCACTGACGCTGGTCGGCCTCAGTATGCTGAGCTGAGGTCATTGGCATAGATCAGTTCCTGATCTCGTTAGAAGAACCATACGCGCAATTGTAACTCAAACCATCAAGCAAATCGGTCTCGACTCTAAAAATGGGTAGATATTTGAAACCTTTGTGAAGTTGTCGATGCCTAACCATTTGAAGTGGACGTGTTATGCTACCCAGTGGTATAGTCGAGAGCGATGCATGAGGGGAACGATATCGTTTGGTTCGAATTTATCGAGTCCAAGGTATTTTCAAGGCAAGTCCATCAAGTCTCTAGAGAGGTTGCAACTGTTATTCAGTCGGATTTGGTTCAGAATCCCGTGCGGGGCGCGATCGTGAAAGGGACGCACGGCGTTCGGAAGGCTCGGGTCGCTGATCCTATTTCGTCGCGTGGAAAGAGTGGCAGTTATCGGTATCTTTATCTTTACCTCGAACACGCCGGTCGGATTCACTTGCTCTACCTCTTCAGCAAGGGCGATCAGGCTGATTTGTCCCCTCAGCAGAAACAACTCATCGCAACGCTAAGTCAAGAGATCAGGAAGGAAACTTAGTCATGAAAGCAACAAGAACGCGCAAGGTTCAGACGAACAAGGCAAACTACATGAGTGACGAGGCATTTGCCGATCTTAAGGAAGCGATGGAGGGTGCGCTCGCTTTTGAGCGAGGAGAACGCCGCGATTTAAAAGTCACACGAATCCAGGCTCCGCGACCACCCAAGGCAATGTCACCTAGAGACATTGCTCGAATACGGGAAAAGCTCAACTGCTCTCAAGCTGTATTTGCAATGATACTGAACATCAGCCCCAAGACGGTCCAAGCTTGGGAGCAAGGATCAAGGGAACCAGGTGACGCAGCGCTCAAGCTGCTGACCATCGCTAAGAATCATCCAGAAGTCCTGCTCGAAGCTTGAGCAATCACGGCTAAAAGGACATGAACGTGAGAATAGTCTGCTAGAATTCATTGTTTCACGACCAGTATCGGTGAGGTAGAAGATTTGATCATAAAACAAGTCGACGTCGATGATGGTTTCCTCAAAGGCCTCAGTTTGAGTTTCTCTGTTGGACTCAACGTCATAATTGGTCCTCGTGGGGTCGGCAAGACCTCAATAATTGAGTTGATCCGGTTTGGCTTGGGTGTTAAGGGATACACTGAGCGATTCGATTTATCTGCAAGGGAACATGCGCTGGCTGTACTCGGCAGTGGCGAAGTTACTCTACAGCTCAAGACAAAGAACTCGCTTACCACAGTTTCAAGAAATGGCGATGACAAAAAACCGCGCCGTACACAAGATTTCCCTCGCCCGATCATTCTGTCTCAAAACGAAATTGAATCGGTGGGGTTACACGCTGCTGGCAGATTGAGAATCATTGATAGCTTTAGAACGAACGTCTCGTCAGAGTTGAATAAGTCATCGTCGTTACAATCCCAAATCGCTTCTCTGACCACTGAAGCGCAGGGGGCATCAAACGAGATTGCAAGTCTAAGAGAGCAAATTAGGGCACTTACAACTGTGCCTAAATTGCTCGCTGAAGCGCAGAAAGAGCACGCTACCGAACTCCGAAAAACTACGCGCACGAAAGCTGGCGAAAAGACACTGAAAGCAATCTTGGCGGAGAGCGCTTCTCTGTCCGTTGGTTCATCAACTCTAGAGCGGAGTGTTACTGCACTTAACAACTTGAAGGCTCGAATTGACGCAATTGCGACTTCTTTTAGCGGCGTCGAGGCATGGCCCAAGTCAGCCGGCGCGGAAGATTTATTACAAGATGTCAGAAGGGACGTTCAAAAGGCGATGGACGCTCTAAAGACGGCGAGCCGATCGATTAATTTAGCCGTTGGACGTATTCAAACACTGCAAAAGGCGAGCCTAGGACAGAGGGCAAAAGTCGACGATAAAGTGCGTAAAACTCGCACGGAGTTAGAGACCTTGCAAAAGGGATTGGGAGCCATAACGCGCAAACTCAGTGAGCTTCAGGAAAGGAGTGGACAATTAACCGCACTGAAAAGTCTCCAGAATGAAAAGCTCAAACATCTGCGTGAGCTGCAGGAGCGAAGAGGAGCCTTACTTGCCGAATACGATTCTCTTCTTGAGCGCAGATTCCGAGATCGTCAGACAGTTGTAAAAATGATCAACGAGACACTCGGCCCTCGATTGGACGTTCAGATCGAGAGGTTAGGCTCAGAGACAGAAGCGATTAATGCGATTGGCACCGCGCTAAAGGGAAGTGGTCTACACTACAATACCTTGGCACCTCAATTAGTAGATGTGATGAGTCCAAGAGAACTAATTGAAGCCATCGAGTTAGGCGATTCGAAAGTGATATCGAAACTCAGTGGAATCTCCAGCGAGCGTGCCGACCGTCTCGTGAGCGAGATTCGCTCTTATGGTGCAGCTGAAATACTCACAGCAGCAGCAGAGGATGCAGTTAGCATGTCTCTGCTAGATGGGGCTGAGTATAAGTCCACCGAGCACCTATCAACCGGGCAACGATGCACCGTCATACTGCCAATTCTATTGTGCCACCGTGATGCTGTTCTTGTTGTTGACCAGCCTGAGGATCACCTGGATAACGCCTTCATCGTCGATACATTGATCGAAGCAATCAAGCGTTCAAAATCCGGAGGACAGCTAATATTCTCTACACACAACGCGAATATCCCCGTTCTTGGTGAAGCAGATCAAGTAATCGTTTTAGCCTCAGACGGCAAACGAGGGTTCGTTAGGCATTTCGCGGCGCTCGATGATCCGGAGAGTGTTGAGGCCATCTCTACTGTGATGGAAGGAGGTCGAGAGGCATTCAATCGCCGAGCAGATTTTTACAAGAAGCGACTAGCTCATTAGCCATGGACGCAAAGCAAGCGCACGAGTTGTTGGAGTCTGGCGACTCGCATAGCAGACTAAAGGCCGCGAGGTTTTTCGAAAGTTCAGGCGAGATCGGCGACTTAGATCGGATCGCTGCGGCTTATGCACGTGAGGACGTATCCCGCATCAAGAAAATCCTGTCAAAGACACGCACTCGATTAAGGGAATCTGCCTCTTTTCAGGCTCCGACTCAATCGGAGCAGATAGAACTAGCGGATGAGATCTATTCGCGCGCTCTACACGAAACAACTCGAATATTACTCCACGAATTGAGGCCAATCGTTGGGCCCTTAATCACGAGAGCCAAGGCCGAAATACCCATCTACCAAGGCAGCCAAACCTCGCTGCAAATTGCGAGACTAACATCCTTATTGGACGGATTTGACAGACTCGCTAAGGCAGCTTCGGCAGCCAAATCTGAAGACTTCGATTTGGCAGATTTGATCCGAGATACTTCGCAGACAGCCAAGCCTGAAGGTGTAGCTATGCGTGTTGAGCAGATCGGCCAAGCTCCTCTAATAGTGTCTGGAGACCCGTCCTTGGTGTACATGGTGATATCAAATGGTTTGCGGAACGCCGTTGAGGCGAGTTTGCCTCAAGCCAACGATCACCCCCCGCAGATAATCCTCACATGGGGAGAAACGGATGTTGATTACTGGGTCTCAATCGCAGATCGGGGGTCGGGCCTGCCGGCGGGAAGTGACCAAATTTGGGATATTGGCTCAACGAACAAAAAGGATCACTTGGGCATGGGTTTAGCAATCGCAAAGCAAGCCGCTAAATCCTTGCGGGGAACGATCACACTGAATCCGCGCGCAAAAGGCGGAGTGGCTTTTGAGTTTCGATGGCTAAAAAGGACCTCCAATAAATAGGCATGAGACTTCTCATAATCGAAGACAACGAAACCTTCCTGACCGAATTGCAGGAGGCTCTAAATGGTATAGGTGGTCTCGAAGTCGAGGTAGCCACTAGTCGCAACTCGGCAATTGAAAAACTTCACAGCAAGGATTTCGATCTAATAACGTGTGACCTGAAAATACCGACTCAAGATGGGGGCTTGGATGCAAACGTAGAGCATGGGCGTGTTGTCTATCGGGAAGCGCTCGACGCGACGCCTGGGACGCCGATCATAGTACTTTCGGCATTTGGCAACGACACGCTCCCCGACCTGATGGAGGTAGCCCACAACGGCGATTATTTTGGGACCAACACGCCGCTTCCGATGGTTTCGTTTTTTGATAAAGGAAGGCTTGCTGAATGTATCGACAGAATCAAAGAGTGTACTGAACAGTTAAGTGTTCTGGATGGTATAGAAATCACGCCTCCTGGCTTCCCAGTGAGTTATTTCGAAAAACGGGCCCTGAGAATATTTGCGCGACGGTTAGAAGGGACCGTGTTGACCGTCTCGGAACTTGGAGGCGGTCTGTCGAAGACAAGGACTCTTAAGGTTCGTATTCGAGGTGATGGAGGCGTTCATAAGGCTCTGGTTGCCGCTAAACTTGGAGCGCGAGGTTTAATTGCTGACGAAAAGACACGATACGAAAAATTCGTTTCTCCGGCTCTAGGCGCAGGCTCTCACGCCGGCTTCGCTGGTGAGGTCAAGCAAGGCGCCGGCAAGATCGCGGCGTTGTTCTACAAACTCGACGATCGCTATGATCGGTCAATGTTTGATGTCCTAAGAACTTCGCCCGATAACGGCGCGCTTACGGTAACGCAAGTAAGACAACGGACTGAGCCGTGGCGAACTGATTCTCCACAGCGCAGAACCAGCGTTAGGGAGATCCGCAATGGGCTTATGTCGGATGACTCATTGCATGGTTGTCTTCATTACTTGAAGGGGATTGATATTGACGCTTTCGAAGCAAAAGAGCTTGAAGTTCACCAATGCGCTCAGCATTGCGATTTTCACGGATCAAATATTCTGGTGGATGCCGAGCATCGAACCCTATTGATCGATTATGGCGAAGTGGGAGAGGCCACAGCGTCGCTTGATCCAATCATTTTGGAACTGAGCGTGCTCTTCCATCCAGACGGAGCAGCCGTCCGGGACGAATGGCCAAGTCTCACTCAATTGGAATCGTGGAACGATCTCGATACGTACACAAAAAACTGTCCCGTTGCGGAGTTCGTCAGAGCGTGTAGACTATGGGCCTTTGAAGTTGCGGCAGGGGGCCGAGAGGTCTTTGCTAATTTGTACGCATACTCGGCTCGTCAGCTTGAATACGCTGATACGAACAAGGATTTTGCGGTTGCTTTGATCAGGGTTGCGATCCGTGGGTTTGAATCTACATAAAAGCTGGCAGCCCTCAATCAAAACACCAGTTGCGCATCACCGGGCGCTCTTGCGAACGTAGCATTAGTCACTCACGGGATCTCCAATGTCATGACTGAACCCCTCATCTCAGAAAATCACGTCAAATTCTTGCAGACTCTAAGTGAGGCGGAGCTTACTGAACTGGTGATTATGCCGCTTCTGGAGAAGATGCAGTACCGAGATATCCGATATACACACGGAATCACGGAGCGGGGAAAAGACATTGTTTTCGTCCGAGACGATCAGCTCGCAGGTGCACAGTATCTGGCAGCGGCGGTGAAGAGCAGACCGTTAACTGGGTCGGTCTCAAGTTCGAAATCCATTCACGAGATGCTCTTTCAGCTGCAACAGGCTTTGCGCGAACCCTACATTCTTCCTTTTAACGGAGAGGCCGTTCTTATTGAGATGGCTTTCTGCTTTACTCCGTTCCCCATTGCAACAACAACAGTCGAGAGTATTTCAGCGCAGATGCGTGATGTAGCAAACCGCGTTCGATTCGTCGATGGACCTCGATTGGTTTCGCTGATCCAGGAACATCTACCAGATTTGCTGATATCTCTGCCTGATCCTGAATCCAGGTACCTTCACCATTTGTGTAACAGGTTTCTTCGAGCCACGCCACTCGGAAGCCTTGGAGAATCACAGCAGTTAACCGTGCATGATCTTTTCGTTTCAAGTTCGATTTCACCTATTGAACTGAAAGATGCAAGGTTCATTTCGTTTGCGAAACCCGATGAAACTCAAACCAATGGCTTGTCACATAGGGTGCTATTTGAGGAAAAGAGTGCGGTAATAATCGCCGATGTTGGGTGTGGGAAAACGACACTCATGCAGCGCCTACTCATCGAGGCGGCAAAAGGTGAGGGACAGGATGTCTCAACGCGTTCGTTGCCGATTTTTGTCCCCTTGGCTCATTTCAATCAAGCCGACCTCTCCTCGCCTGCAACTTTCAAAGTAGCGATGGAAGCGTTCATTAAGGACCAATATAGCCTGACCCTTCCGAAGTCTACATTTGGTCGCGCTAGAAACCATCTGTTCCTGCTTGATGGCTTCGACGAACTTGTAGCCAATCACGAAACTGTTATCGAGGTTGCAAAAGAGCTCTCAACGCAAGAAGGTTGTCGAGTAATACTGACTTCCCGCCCATCCAGAGTTCCAAATCTTCCTGGTTATCGCTTCTATCGATTGAATTCATTCACTGATGAAAATGTGTCCGAGTTTCTTCACAAATGGTTTGTTTTCAGCCCGCAGCTCGCGGACGAGGTTAAGGATCGGATCAAATCCAACGTCTCTCTCTCCGACTTGTGTCGCACTCCACTCATGCTCACGCTATATGCGATCCTTTCGAGTCAGGGAGTAACAGATTCGCTCCCCACCAGAAGAACGGATGTCTACCGAACGGTTGTGGAAATGCTTCTGGGCCGTTGGGACACTATGAGGAAAATACGAAACAGTTTCAGTGCGGATGTAAAACAGCAGGTCTTGGAGTCAATCTCCCTCGATCGCCACCGAAAGCAAGAACGTCGGTTTGACCAATTTAACGTGAGGTTGCTAGCTGAGGAAATACTCCGGGCGAGGCGAGGACGGGCTTACAGCGCTACCGAACCTGAGGCACTCTTTGATGAGCTTGTTTTTCGTTCAAGCCTTATTCGACCAACTGATGCTTCGGAATATCAGTATGAATTCGTTCATCTGTCATTTCAAGAATACTTCGCTGCATGCGCATTGCATCGCAAAGGTGCTCGCGAAGTGCTAGTCCTTCTCGAGGATGAGTGGTGGAGGAATACGCTAAGATTCTACTTTGGGATTTCCAGGAGCCTTGATAGCGTACTGGACACAGTCCGCGCAAAGAAAACCAGTCATGGCTTTGGCTTGACGCTCTTAGAATTCCTCTCTGAGGCGGATTACACTGACCCCGAAGGGCGCAAGAAGGTCTTCAAGATTGTAGGGCGCGATCTTGTGCGTTCTACAATAACGGAGAACGAGCTCGCAATCTGTAGGCGTCTCGGAAATGATGTTGTTGAGGCCTTAGATGCTTTGATTCAAGATGCTTTGATTGTCAAAGATGCTCCTAAAACAAAAAAAGAGGGGAAGCAAACGCAACGGATTAAGAAACCGGAAGTCAGCTGGGTATCGAAAAACCTGTTCCGCGTTCTATTGGAGGTCAACACTCATAAGGCTCATCAGGTACTTTCGAGAGCCCATTCTTTTCTAAGCAAACTTGGCGAGGCTGAACTCATCGAGGTCTTACGACTCTATGTCACGAGGGTGCCGCTCGAAGGGAACCAGCAGTTCTTGCTGTCCGGTCTTGCCCCCCTTGCGGAGCGGTTGTCTCATAAGACTGAGGTGACGTTGAAGCAGGAGGCGATCGCGCTAGTTGATCTTGTGAAGACTACACTGGCCGAGGCCCACATGACAAAATCTAAGCGCGAGATTGATGCGTTGCTTTCCAAGGTGATCAGCCAATGCAAGTCCCTCAATAAGCGTCGCTAAATCTACGGGCAACCGATGGCGCGATTATGGCGCGATGGCGTGCTGAGACGTAGCAAGATATAACTAACTTTGACGGCTGCGGATTCGGTAAATACTGGGTTATCTCGTTTCGTCTCGCCTTGTTGATGCCCCTCAAACCGTCTCATAATCTGTTGGTTCGGGGTTCGAATCCCTGCGGGGGCACCAATCAACTAGCGAGGGTTCTAGCTGCTTGCCTTTCTGACTTCCGCAACCAAATTGTTGGTGAACCAGCTGCGATGGCGGCGGTAAACAGCGACAGACTTGCGCATCAACGGAATTATGCACATGAACAGCCCTGAGGTAGTGGGACATTAGGAGAGCCCACTACCCAGCCTGATTGCATCTTCCGCCGTTTAATCTAAGAATCGGTCAGCCCGTTAGTCAGGGAGCCACGAGGAGCCTTTGGAAAAACTAGAACTCTTCTCGCGAACGTTCGAGAACAGGTTCATATTCAATCTGTTCGATGTGCTCTTGTGCGGGATTATCGTCCTGGTGATCTTGCGGGCATGGCGGGCGCAGACAAAGGCGATTCCCGTCCGAAATCAGCTCCTCCTTCTTCTTGCATTTTCCTCCCTGGGCGCGTCTTTCGCCACGAAGGCGGTTTCTTCGGGTGCTTTTATTTTCTTTCGGCACCACTTACCAGGAGCAGCCTTCGAAGCAGTGTTTCACATGTTTCAGGCGGGTGCGTGGCTGCTGTTGGCAGCCAGCGCATATCCATCTCCATGGCTTCGCCGCTCAAGAGCACGAATACCTAGTCAATTGATTCTCCTTTTTTTGCTGCTCTCACTGCCCGCTTTGCTCTTTCTGTCCGGTTCGCTCGGCACTCTCACTCCGAAACTGATGATGTTCTTGGATTTGGCGAACCTAATTCTGATAGGTTTCACTTTTGTTCAGACTTATCGCAGCCCCCTCGACGGCCGGCGTTATGCTGCCGGCGCGCTGGCTCTAGTCTTCGTGGCGGCCTCGCTTCATTTTGTCTCTTCGTTGAATTGGGGAGATAAGGCATCCCTCATCTTCTGGAATTTGGAACAATTTGCGTGGTCGTTCTCCTTATTTACCTGCGCGCTGGCGATTGGTGAAACCAGTCGAAACTTGTCCGACAAAGTGTTTGTGCGGCTACAGATCACGTTTATCCTCCTGGCCAGTCTTATGCTGCTGGTGATCACCCAGAGCGAAAAGGCAGACTACTTCGCGAGCATCCGTGGACGCGCCGATCAACTAGCGGAGTTTATGCGCAAGGATGTAGACAAACTTAGACAACAAAACGAACCTTTGTCTGCCATCGCTGCTCGGGAGGAAATTCCCAAGGCGATTCGTGAGTATGACAATCTGCCTGAATTGAAGATCGTTCGCATTTCCGCCGATAACCAGATTGTCACTTTACAAATTGGCGACAACAGAGAAGTGTCCGCGCCAAGTAACTTGCAGTCGGTCTCACCGTCAATCCGACTCGACACGGAGGAGTACTTCCTCATTCATGTGCTTCCTTTGAAAACACCATCGACCGGAGAAGTTGCGTTTTATGGCAGTCGCGAGTTTCTTGACCAGCATATACGCCGCCGGATCGTTTTTATCTTTTCGCTCTTTACGGCAACGGTCGCTCTTTCTACCCTGATGATTGGCTTGGTGGTGCGGGGCGCGAGCGCGAAGATTCGCGGACAAGCCAGAGAGATCGAAAAGGCCCAGAAGCAACTCTATCAATCTTCCAAGCTTGCGGCGGTTGGGGAACTGGCAGCGGGCGTGGCCCACGAGATCAACAACCCAGCGACCACGATCCTTAGCTTGTCGAGCTTTTGGGTTTCGCAAAACAGCGGCGAGCCGATGGTGGTAGACGCGGAAGATTTGAGGGAGGTGATGACTCAGGCCCAACGCATCGCCCGAATCACCACCTCGCTGCTCGAGTTCTCTCGTCCACAGATATTAGAGATGAAGCCAGTTCCGCTTGATCGCGTTATTAATCTAAGCTTGCGGTTAGTCGATGACTTGCTGAACGCCAACAGTATCTCAGTGGAGAAGAAGCTCCCGCGAGAGATGATACGCGTGCGGTCGGACGAAGATAGCCTGGTCCGCGCGCTGGAAAATCTCTATCGCAATGCTATCGATGCGATGCCGGGAGGCGGGGTATTGAGCGTAGGTGTTTTCTGGGAAGACCGAATGCGCAATACGACTGGAGATTGCTGATACTGGCGTGGGCATTCAGAAAGACCACATAGATCGAGTCTTCGATCCGTTTTTTACCACCAAGGAAGTAGGCAAGGGTACTGGGTTAGGGCTGTCGATCGTCCACGGCATTATCAAAGAGCATCAGGGAACGATTACCATAGAGAGTCAGCTTGGCCGGGGCACCAAGTTCGCAATTATCCTACCGATTGAGAATTGAAATGCACGCGACACGAATTCTAGTGGCGGATGACGATCAGGCTATCCTGCGCACGTGCCGAAAAATTCTTGAGCATGCCGGTTATGACGTCACGACAGCACCCGATGGTGACTCAGCGTTGAGCTTGCTGAAATCCAGACGCTATGATCTGTTCCTGGTGGACATGCTAATGCCCGGCCTGAGCGGCCTGGAAACGGTAAGTTTGGCGCGGCAAGCCGATCCCGCGCTGATGATCGTTATGCTCACCGCCTATGCGACGATTCAAACAGCAGTTGAAGCCGTCAAGCGTGGTGTCTTTGACTACCTGGCCAAGCCCTTTACTGCCGATCAGCTTTGTTCTGCGGTGGAGCAGAGTTTGCGACAAAAACAACTGCTGGAAGAAAAGTTCAATCTGCACGAACAGCCAACTAGCGACCTTGGGTTTGACAAGATCCTGGGAACGAGTGACGCAATGCAAAAACTGTACGGCACACTCCAAAAAGTCGTTCGTACCAATGCGAATATTCTGATCCAGGGGGAGACCGGTACGGGCAAGGACTTAGTGGCGCGTACTATTCACGCGCACAGTTTTCGCCGAGATAAGCCATTCCTGGCAGTCGATTGTGCCGCTCTACCGGAGAATTTGCTGGAGAGTGAACTCTTCGGGTACGAAAAGGGCGCATTCACCGGCGCCGATCGGCTTAAACGGGGCCAGTTGGAGTTGGCTCATACCGGAACGCTCTTCCTGGATGAAATCGGCGAACTCTCCTTTGCGCTTCAGGCCAAGCTACTGCGGGTATTGCAGGAGCGCGAGTTTCGAAGGCTGGGAAGCGAGCGTCAGATTCTCGTGGATATCCGAGTGATCTCAGCTACGAGCCGCGATCTGCGCAATGAAATTATCGCAAGGAAATTTCGCCAGGAATTATACTACCGGTTGAGCGCGGTAACCGTTAGTTTGCCTCCGCTCCGAGATCGCCAGCATGACATTTCAATTTTAGCCAGCCACTTCTTGAGTCACTACTGCCAGGAGTATCAAGTCACGCCACCGGAAGTTTGTTCTGAGGTAAGGAAGCTTTTCGCGGGCTATGAATGGCCGGGAAATGTTCGGGAGCTTCAGAATGTCATCCAACATGCTGTCTTGATGACAGAGAGTAAGTCTATTGAGATTTGTGACCTCCCGGAATACTTGCAGACCAGTCCTTGCCCGGAACTATCATTTCTTGAGGTCCGTGACAAAGAGGCCGAAACCGTCGAGAAGCCTTTTCTGGAGGATCTGCTCAGAAAACATCGCGGCAATATCTCGAAGGCCGCCGCCGAGGCCAAGCTCTCTCGCAAGACCATCTATCGTCTCGCCAAAAGGTTCAGCTTCGATCTCGGCCAGTTTCGTTGATAGTTTCGTCGGGTCAAGGCGCTTAGTCCCACTGTTTCCAGTGCGCACACCGGTGTTTTTCCAATTCTCTAAGAGATCGCGTCGACCTTGGTTGCTCGCTGTATACCCAGGTAAACAGATCGCCCCTATCTCAAGCCTTCCTACTAAACGGTCAGCGGCCCGCTAACCTTCTGATTCACTGAGATTACGACGACAAGGCGGTTGCCAACCGCCTTGTGGCGCGCAAATTGACTAGTACTCGGCTGCCACTGGCTGAAGTGTGCTCCGTTCGGTTGAATTACTGATGCGGGTAACGGCGGACGCATAGGCGGCCAACTTTTTAGTCAGCAAGAGACGAAAGGAGACTTTTCAGATGTTTCATAAGCGAGATCGTCTAGGCGCTAATTTGGTTAAGGCCTTCATCATCACCGGTGCTCCGTTGTTCCTTTTCCTGGTGCTGATGCCCGCAAGAAGGGCGGTTGCTATTCCCGCCTTTGCTCGCAAGTACCAAACTTCTTGCCAGACTTGTCACAGCAATCCTCCCGAGCTGAATGATTTTGGCGAGGCGTTCAAGAAGAGCGGCTTCAAATTTCCAAAGGACGACGAGACTTTTGTGAAAGAGCCTCCGGTGCTGTTGGGAGCCGAAGCCCAACGCGAGAACTTTCCCAAAGTCATTTACCCAGGCGAGATCCCGGGAACGATTCCCATCTCCTTCCGCTTTCTGGGGTTCGCCTCCTACAACAATAGGCGGCCATTGTCGGCAGGCGTTGTGCCGCGCACTGATCTGTTCACACCCGACACGTTCACGATCCTTGCCGCCGGCAGCTTCGGCAAGAATCTCTCTTTTTGGATCGACGACGACATCTCAGTGGGCGGGTCAGGAGGTGCCGGCGGATTGGGCGATGGCTATTTGAAGGTGAACGATCTGGGCCACTACCTCGGCTTGCCGAAGGATGCTCTGAACATCCGTTTTGGCCAATTCGAATTGGATCTGCCTTTCACGCAAGCACGCAGCATAAATCCGACCAGTTACGATATCTACGATCAGGCCAGCGTCGCCGGCGGGCTGGGCACCACCAACAACCCGTTCATGTTTGGCGCGCCACAGCGTGGCGTTGAAATCGGAGGCTATCCCAACGACGGAAACTTCAGTTGGTCGGTCGCGTTGGTCAACGGCACTAATGATGCCGCAACCCTGCGCAGCTCAAAGGACATCTACGCGCGCGTCTCTCAGCGGTTCAACTTTGAGCGTGATCCAAAATCCCGAAAAGACGTGCAGGCCTCAAGTAAGACCGGGCCGCGCGATCATACTTCGCTTCGCCTCGGAGCGTTCTACTACTACGGCCGAAATGAACTCAATCTCGATCGCACGCTGTTTCCAGAGCTCGGGACAATCCACCAGCGTTTCTACCGCGCCGGTGCCGACTTTCGCTTCAAGTATCGCAAGTTCGAAATCTATGGGCTCGGGATGCACGGGCGTGATCAAAACCACCTGATTCCTGACCCAGAAGGTAGCGTTATTCAAAGAGGAACCCCGGTGACGTTCACCGGTGGGTTCGCGCAGGCGCAATACTGGGTTTATCCGTGGGTGATCGCAATCATGAGATACGATGTCGTTAACTCACCCACAGATTTTCTAAATGGCGCCTCTGCACGCAACACGCGCAACCGTTTTTCGCCGGGCCTCCAGATACTTATCCGCGGCAATATCAAAGCGGTGTTCGAGTATCAGCGGCGCTGGCAGCAACTGGCGGAACCGTCGGGACGTTTCCGGGCCAACGGCTTTGTATTCGGGATCGATTACGTCTTCTGATTTGTGACAGCGTCGCTCTTAAGAAACCAAACATGTGCTCTCTTGAAAGGAGAATCATCCGCAATGAAATCGTTACTTCATAAACCGCTACTTTCGGTCGTATCCGTTCTTGAATTCCTGGTAATTGTAGCGGCGTTAGCCAGCGTCAGCATGGCTCAGGAGATCCAGGGTAAGGTAAGCGGCGTCCGCGCTGGAACCCTCGTTTACGTCGATTGGATCAAGGGCAAAGACTATAAGGGCGAGGGCAAGCATGTCAGGATGGATCAGAAGGGGATGAAGTTCATACCCCACTCACTCGTCGTGCTACGAGGGACCACCGTCGATTTCCTAAACAGCGATCCGGTCGGCCACAACGTTTACTGGAAATCCCCCAAGCCAAATAATTTGGGCACTTGGCCACAAGGCGAAACGAAATCCTACACGTTTTGGGACGCGGGAGTGGTGACATTGTTCTGCAATGTCCACCCAGAAATGTCCGGTTACATATATGTGGTGCCGACACCTTTTTACGCTCAGACCAAAGCTGATGGGAGTTTTGTGATCAGAGGTGTCCCGCAAGGCCACGTGACGCTAAGGACCATGGGTGGCGCGGCCAAATCGAAAGACGTCGATGTCGGCGCGGGAACTACTAACGTTGAGTTCTAACGGTGAATCGTTAAAGCGTACGGCTAGCTCGTTCAGGTTGGGACCTGAACAACGTCATTCGTCTGCCTGTAAGAAAGCGAGCAGCGTGTGGATCGATCATATTCAAAACTCGTCGATCTCGAATGGCTGGAGTCTAACTTCCCGTGCATGCAGGCGTGCCCCGTGCACACGGAAGCCGGACGCTACGTCGCCTTGATCGCAGAAGGGCGGTATGAAGAGGCGTATCGCTATGCCCGCCGGCCCAACCCACTGGCTTCTATCTGTGGCCGGGTTTGCGGGCATCCGTGTGAGACCGACTGCCGGCGCGGCAAACTTGACGCGCCCATCTCAATCCGCGCGCTCAAACGCTTTTTGACAGAGCGCTACGGACCAGAGTCGCGTAACCCGATCGATGTATTCCCCGACAAACCTTCAGTTTCGCGCCCGGACCAGGTAGCGATAATCGGTTCCGGACCGGCCGGACTCGCCGCCGCGCATGACCTGGCGTTGCTGGGTTACCCAGTAACGATTTTTGATGCGGCTCCGATTCCGGGAGGCATGCTCCATCTGGGTATTCCTGAGTATCGTTTGCCGCGTGATGTGCTGAACGCGCAGATTCGCGAAATCCTGGACCTGGGTATCACGCTTAAACTTAACGCCCGCCTGGGCCGGGATTTTTCGCTTACCGATCTCCGCGCTCAAGGATTCAAGGCCGTTCTGCTGGCCCTCGGTCTGCATCGGAGCCGTGACCTGACGGTGCCGGGCCACGAGCTTGATGGCGTAATCAAAGGCATAGATTTTCTGTTGAACGTCAATCTTGGCTATCGCTTTTCGATCGGTCAAAAAGTAGTTGTGATCGGCGGCGGCAACGTGGCCATCGACGTGGCGCGCTCTGCCCTGCGTGAGCAGCAGCGCTTGATGCTCGAAGACCTTACCGCCCACGAATTGCCAGAGAGCTTAAGCGCCGGCGCCCAACAGGTGGCAATGAAAGAGATGATGGATGTTTCGCGCGCCGCCTTGCGCCTGGGCGCGCGCGAAGTCCACCTGATCTGTCTGGAGTCGCGTGCAGAAATGCCAGCCTTCGAGGAAGAAATCGAGGAGGGCCAGCTTGAAGGGTTGAAGCTGCATCCTTCGCTGGGCCCGCAAAGGTTCCTCGGCAAAGACGGCAAGGTCACGGGCGTCGAGACACTTCGTTGCACCTCGGTCTTCGACTCGGAACACCGCTTCAATCCTACGTTCGAGCAGGGAACGGAAGCGGTGATCGATTGCGACACCGTTATTCTCGCCATTGGTCAGGCATCCGATCTTTCCTTTCTTACCCAGACCGATGAGATTGAGATTACTCGTCAGGGCACTATCAAGATAGATGAAGACACGCTCATGAGCAGCGCGCCGGGAGTCTTTGCCGCCGGGGACATTGCCTTTGGTCCGCGTCTGATCATCAGTGCGGTTGCCGACGGCAAGAAGGCGGCAGAAAACATCGATCACTATCTGCGAGGAGGAGAATGGAAACCGCGCCCACGGTATGTGCAAATCACAGTTCTTGATCATCACGAGATGGCGGAATCCTACGATGAGTACTCTCGCTTGGCGGTTCCGGTGATTCCAATTGACCGGCGGACAGGCGTGGTCGAAGTGGAAGCAGGCTTCAGCGAAGACGAAGCGCGCCGCGAGGCCACACGCTGCCTGCAATGTTGGATCAACACGATCTTCGAAGGTAATGAGGCGACGGGTACGGAATGTATTTTGTGCGGCGGGGGTGTGGATGTCTGTCCGGAGAATTGCTTGCAACTGATACCGGTCAGCCAATTGACAATTTCCGAAGAGGTTAAAGCGCAACTTGTCAGTGAGGCTCAATTTCATGAAACGAGTTTGCAACACCTGCACGCGACAGACCTGCCGGCAACTCGTGGCTCGATGATGTTAAAGGACGAGACGATTTGCATCCGTTGTGGACTCTGCGCCGTTCGCTGTCCCGCCCACACAATCACGATGGAAGCGTTTCAGGTGTTCGATCAAGACCCAAACCAATCGGTGCTGGAGGTGCAAGCGGCATGACTGACGTTTTGGCGACAGCTATAGCGGGAGGGCCAGAGGAATCTGAGCGCGGAGAAATCGGACGCCGAGATTTCTTCAATGCGATTGCGGCGGGCGCATTCGGTATTGCCGGACTCGGCGCCCTGGTTGTGACCTATCGATACCTCTTGCCGAATGCTTTGTTCGAGCCGTCCATGAATTTTCGCGCCGGCACTCCAGATCTTTATCCGCTCGATTCGGTTACCTATATGCCAGACCAGCAGGTCTATATCGTGCGCACCGGAGATGGCTTTTATGCAGTCTCAGCGATATGCACGCATTTAGGCTGCAATACGCAGTGGAAGGCAGAAGCAAATTTGATCGCGTGTCCATGCCACGGCAGCAAATTCAAAAGTGACGGCACCAAGGTTGAAGGGCCAGCGCCGCGCTCCCTTCCGCACTTTGCGATCACGCTCACGCCGGATGGCGAGCTTCTGGTGGACAAGCTGGAAACGATAAAGGCCGGACAGGCGTTGAGGGTCTGAGAGCTGACTATGACTAGCGAAGAAATACTGAATCGCGTGCGCGCTACGCGGGCCTGGAGATCCATCTTCCGCCGTGGTCCAGCGCGCACTAACCGGACGCGCAGCCTCGCGATCTTTGGCAATGTCTTCTTACATCTCCTGCCGGTTAAGGTGCGCGAGCAATCGCTGCGGGTACGCGCCACCTATTATCTTGGCACAATTAGTTTCTACATGTTCGTGGTGCTGACGCTGACGGGAATTCTCCTGATGTTCTATTACCACCCCGCAGTGCCGCAAGCGTACCTGGACATGAAAGACCTCAGGTTCGTCGTTTCCAACGGCGTCTTTCTGCGCAACATGCATCGGGTCGCGGCGCACATCATGGTGATCGCCGTGTTCTGGCATATGTTTCACGTTTTCTACCGCGGAGGTTACCGGCCACCACACGAATTCAATTGGGCAATCGGCGTAGTGCTGCTCCTGCTCACGCTCCTGTTGAGCTACACGGGCTACTTGCTACCGTGGGACCAACTGGCCTTCTGGGCGATTACGGTCGGTACCAACATCCTCTCTTCAGCGCCTTTTGTTGGACCGCAGCTCCGCTACCTGCTGCTGGGCGGGAATCTGGTGGGAGAAAACGCGCTGTTGCGGTTCTATGTTCTGCACTGCGTCATCCTTCCGTTGCTGGCAGCGCTGTTGATCGCAGTCCACTTCTGGCGCATTCGGAAGGATGGCGGCCTGACGGTGGGGGAGAGTAATGAGCGAGACAAAAAATAAATTCGAGGCAGAAGTCGGATCAAACGCGCTCAAGGCCCCACAGCGGGTGGTCTTCATTACGACGAAGACTTCCGCCCAAGTCAAAGAAAAGGCGGGCAGGCAATTAATGTCCTATCCGCACCTCATGCTGCGCGAGCTGATTGCCTTTGAAGTGCTAACGATCTTGCTGGTGATCGTTGCGCTGATTTGGGATGCGCCGCTCGAACAGTTGGCCAACCCGTTGCTAACGCCGAATCCCGCCAAGGCCCCCTGGTACTTTTTGGGCTTGCAGGAATTGCTTCACTACTTTCCACCTCTGGTAGCCGGCATCGTGATTCCCGGATTTGTCGTGTTGGCCCTGGTGGTAATTCCATACTTCAACGTGAACGTCAAAGGTGAGCCGGTGTGGGCGGCAGATCGTTCCCGACGATTTTTGATCTTCATAGTGTCAGTTGGATTGTTGCTTCTTTTTTTAGGTCTTTACCGAGCCTTGACTGTGCTCGTGCCCACAGTGGCCATCGCCGGGCTGACCATTGTTTCTTTCTTCCAATTGAAAAGGCCGTACCGGTTGATCAGCTTCCTGCAAACGCGGCCTCTGTCCTGGTGGGTGATGACCTGGTTTATTGCTGTCTCGCTGACCTTGACGATCGTGGGGACTTTTTTCCGAGGGCCCGGTTGGTCCTGGATTTGGCCGTGGAGATGACATGACTGCGAAGAAGATGGGAGAGATTTCAACGCGGCTGCGAGCGATATTCGCGCTGGTGAGCGTAGCCTTTGTCGCAGTCCTCGCAGTATCACCAGTCAAGGATTTCTTCCAGTCCTGGAAGCGATATGAGAAGAATTACGTTAGCTACGCGCAGACCCGGCCAGACACAAAGCGCCTGCTGGCAGATTTTCATCCCGGCATCGATCAAGTCTGGCTGCCTGAAATGCGAGTGCTTGATCGTTGCACTACCTGCCATCAGGGCATTGCGCAAGCCAGTCTCCGCGACGAATCAGTGCCGCAACCCTTTCGCGCTCATCCAGCCACCGCACACGATGTCAAAAAATGGGGCTGCGTAATCTGCCACCGCGGCCAGGGGCCGGCGACGGAGATATCCGAGGCGCACGAAACAACTCTCGCCTGGGAGCAACCACTGTTGCCGATCAGATTTATTCAGGCGTCGTGCGGCGTGTGCCATCGGGCAGACCTGCCACAAACCCCCAAGCTCAATCGAGGCCGGGAGCTTTTGGCTCGACTGAACTGCTCCGGCTGCCACCGCCTGCAAGACATCGAGCGGCCAGCAATGCTGGGTCCAGACCTGAGCAACGTCGGCAACAAGCTGACGCGCCAGTGGATTTATAAGTGGCTGAAAGAGCCGCACACGGTTGTGGATAGTTCGGGCAAGACAGTCGTCGACGGATACGAGACCGAAGAAGAGCCGCGGATGCCTCAATTCCGTCTGACTGATCAAGAAATCAAGGCGCTGTCAGCCTATCTGACGAAACTCAAAGGCAAGCCTATAGAGCCATTGAAATTCGATCCGGGCGTAGTAGCGGGTTTGCAAAAGAGCGCCGACCTGGCAGACCAGGGAGAGGTTCGTTTTCGGCAAATGTTCTGCACGACTTGCCACTCTCTCGCTGTCACCCAGGGCGACGAGACCAAATTGATTGGCGGAGACATTGGGCCAGAACTTACAAAGATCGGTAGCAAGGTTAACCCGGATTGGTTAGTCGCCTGGTTGAAAGATCCGCAAAGCTACCTGCCACACGGCTTGATGCCACGTTATCGCTGGTCGGATCAAGACCTTTACAAAGTCACGCAGTACATCAATACGAGACTGACTGACCCGGACCTCTTGAGCAACGTCCCGGCGCTGGAGGAACCCAGTCAAGAGGAGATCCGCTTGGGCCAGCGTTTATTTCTTGAAAAGGGCTGTGCCAGTTGTCACGTGATTCAGGGTATCAGCCCACAAAAGGATTTCGGCCCCGACCTGGCGATTCTCGGCAGCAAGAACGTTTCACAACTCGAATTCGGCAATTCAAACATTCCGCGGAATATGATTTCCTACATTCAGGCCAAGATTACGGATCCGCTGTCGGTCAATCCGGCGGCCCGCATGCCGCAATATCGTCTGACGCCAACAGACCTGGACGCGATTACAACTGCGCTGCTTAGCATGACAGGCAGTCCGGCTAACAGTAGCCTGGCGCGACTCGTAGTGCCGCGAGCCCAGGGGGCTTTCCGTCCCGCCGGCGGCTTTGGCGAACTTTACGACCGTTACAAGTGCGCTGTCTGTCATCGCTTCAATGGAGACGGCGGAAGTCTCGCGCCCGATCTGTCGTTTGAAGGCAGCAGAGCGCAGCGTCAGTGGATCACAGAGTTCCTGAAGAATCCTCAAACGCTGCGGCCGACCCTAATCTTTCGGATGCCACAATTCAATATGACAGACCAGGACGCATCCGTAGTTGCGGATTACTTAGGCATGGTCACCCAGAGCCCTGCCGTGAAGTTGTCAGCTGTTGACCAGAAGCAGTTCACTCCTCCGATGGCGGAAATGGGAAAGCAACTCTATGAAGTGAAGTATCAATGTAGCGCGTGCCACACGATTGGTTCTGTGGGTGGGTATGTCGGGCCCAGCTTGAGCAACGCGGGGAATTGGTTGAATGCTGCGTGGATTGAAGAGTGGCTGAAGGATCCTCAGGCGCTGGTCCCGGGAACAATCGAACCGCGGCGCAGCCTTACTGATCAAGAGGTGCAAGCCTTGACCGCTTACGTGTTGACGCTCAAACAGAAAGCCCAACCCACGAGTACGACTGCCGCAACTGCGGCGCGGGGAGGAGCAAAATGAGGCGGCGAAGAATTATTTTGTTCCTGGTCATCCCGGCGTTCCTCATCCTCTCATCGTGTCAACGCAAGCCGGCGGTCTCAACGGCCAATCCGATTCTTAACGCCTATGATGTCGAGCAGAGTTCTGCTGATCCGCACCACCCGATCCCGCTCAATTACCAGCAAGCGCAGGGCAAGCGCGTATTCAACAACAACTGTGTCTGGTGCCACGCCGACGCGACCCAGGCCGGGCCGTCCAACCGATCTAACTTGTCTCCCACTCCTCCGCTCTTTACTGACGGAGAAACGTTCAATTCGCTGAGTGATGACTTTATGCGGAACACTATCACGCTCGGTGGCAGCGCCATGGGAAAATCCGCCATCATGCCGCCCTGGGGTCAAACACTAACGCCAGACGAGATCCGAGCCGTTCTGGCTTACGCTCGCGTGGTCGCTCAGCCACCTTACAAACCGTCAGCTCGGCCTGCGTCACAATAACTGGAGAAATAACCATGAAATCAAACAGCCAATCAACTGTCGCGTTCGTTGCAACCTGCACACTCTTACTGCTCTTTGGGGCAGCGCAAAGCTTTGCGCAGGTTAGTCCCGCGGAGATTCTCAACCCTCGGCTCAAAGCCCTCGAGCAAGCTCACCTGAGCAAGCTGATGGCGATTAATCAGACCGTCCCGTTACTGACATATCCTTTCCCTTTTTCGCTAAACCGCTATGCGGGATCGGACCCTAAATCGCCGGCCGGTGTCGATAGTCGCGGTTTGGAGTTTGTTAACTTCCACGATCAAGTAGTGCTAAAAGTGACCGGAAACTACCAGGCCGCTTTCGATGCCGATCGTCTGACACCCAATCAGCGCAGCAGTCGGGTCTTTAATGACGTCATCTACCAAGTCCTCGAGGTTCTGCCGGGATATTTCAAGGCGGCCGACGAGTTTGACGCGGTTGGCTTTGAGATTTGTTACCACGTGCGCAGAAAGGCCGCGCACTATGAATACGAAGGGAAGGAAATCCTGGTCGCAGTCCTAAGTAAGGGCGACGCTTTGCGCTATGCCAAAGCGCAAACCGACTCGGAGAAGCAGGAAGTGCTGAACCGGTCGGAGATCTTTCTCAACGGAAAGCCGTTTGGTCTGGCGCTGAGCGGAAGTGAGCCCTTAGACGTTGCCACCCTTCAACGATCGGTAAAGCAACCGGCAAACCAACGAGGTGCTTCTTCACTTTTGTCCGACCCCGCGAGTTTCTCGCGAACCGGGCAGGACGAGAGTGCTGCCTCAGAAACCGCCAACACGCAGGTGCCGGTGAGTACTCGACCCGACGCCGAACGTCTCGAAACCAAATACAAGCCCCAGCTCGACGCCCTGGCCGCCGCGGGTTTGACCAACTATCACTTTGTGCAATATGCGGCACCGTCATTCGCAATTTTCCGTAACCAGATAGTTCTTCAGTTGACGCTCCGCAATCCGAATACTTTCGATAAAGAAGCTACGTCGATCTACAAGCGAGCAGCACGTAGTTTTGATCTTTTTCTGGCGCCGCAACTTAAGTCAATGCTTGAACGCATACCGGATGACGCGGAACTTGGCGGTCTCGACATCACCGTTCTGAATGACTTAACAGGAACTACTGGACACTCGTCCGAAGCGGTGGAGTTCGTGTGTCCACTCAAAGCCATACGGAAATTCGCAGATGCAGATATTACAAACCAGGAGCTGATCAACCGAAGCGTTATTTTGGTCAACGGTGTGCGGATCAACTTGAACCTTCAACAAGTCGAGTGATCGAATTTGTGTCGCGCAACCAAGTCGAAACCCCCGCACCAAAGAACAGTAGGCAGAAGGCAGAAGGTGGGCGGCAGGATCCTTCATCAACTAATATCAATCCAATTCAGAGTGCGCTCGATGGCTTTCTGCCAGCCGCTGTATCCGGCTTCTCTCTGGTCCGCGCTCCAACGCGGTTCCCATTGCTTGTCCGCTTGCCAGTGGCGGCGCATCTCTTCCGCGTCGCGCCAAAAACCGACAGCTAGTCCAGCAGCATAAGCCGCCCCGAGCGCGGTAGTTTCCGTAACGACCGGGCGGACCACGGGTACACCTAGGATGTCAGCCTGCAGTTGCATCAGCGTATCGTTGACGGTTGCGCCACCATCAACTTTCAAGACCGCTAAACTTACACCAGAGTCTTTCACCATCGCGTCGAGCACGTCACGCGTTTGATAACAGATGGCTTCGAGCGTCGCCCGCGCAAGATGACCTTTGTCGTTAAAGCGTGTCAGCCCGACGATGCAACCACGCGCGTCGGCGCGCCAATAGGGAGCGTAGAGTCCGGAAAAAGCCGGCACGAAATAGACGCCGCCGTTATCCGAAACGGTGTTGGCGAGCGCTTCGATGTCGCTCGCGTGTTTGATAATACCGAGTTGGTCGCGGAGCCACTGGACGGCGGAACCTGTCACGGCTACCGAACCTTCGAGCGCATAAATCGGCTGAGCGCCGCCAAATTGATAACAAACGGTGGTGAGCAATCCAGCGTGCGAGGGCACGATATTCGTCCCCGTATTGAGCAGCATGAAGTTGCCCGTGCCATAAGTGTTCTTGGCTTCGCCGGGTGTGAAGCAGACTTGCCCGACGACCGCGGCTTGCTGATCGCCCAGGTCTGCACATAAAGGAACTTCGCCCTTGAACGGGCCGGAACTCTGAGTCAAGCCATAAAAGATTGGATCCGAAGAGGGACGAACGGCAGGCAATATAGATCGCGGAATGCCAAAGAGCCCGAGCAGTTCATCATCCCAATCGAGAGTTTCGAGATTGAAGAGCATTGTGCGGCTGGCATTCGTCACGTCGGTGATGTGCGCGCCGCCGTTTATGCCGCCGGTCAGGTTCCAGATAAGCCAGGTGTCGATGTTGCCGAAGATCGCCTCGCCGCGATCAGCGGCCGAGCGAGCGCCGTCTACGCTTTCGAGGATCCATTGAATCTTGCCGCCGGAAAAATAGGTAGCGGGCGGCAATCCCGCTTTGCGGCGAATCGTTTCCCCGGCGCCGGATTGTTCCAGTTTGCGCATGATCCGGTCGGTGCGCGTGTCTTGCCAGACAATGGCGTTGTAAAGAGGTTCACCAGTTTTCGAATTCCAGACGACGGTGGTTTCGCGCTGATTGGTGATGCCAACCGCAGAGAGGTCTGGCGCCGTGAGATTGGCTTTGGCAAGCGCGCCCTCAATTGTTTCGCAGACGCGCTGATAGATCTCGATCGGATCATGTTCGACCCAACCTGCCTGGGGCAAAATCTGCGCGTGCTCCAGTTGATGACGCGCCACCTCTCGCCCGGCGTGATCAAAAACCATAAAGCGCGTACTGGTCGTGCCCTGGTCAATTGCGCCAACGTATCGAGTCATGTTTGACACCCGGTTCTTAGCCGTCTTCAGACGGCTTTCCCGAAGGGTTGCTAGACCAGCCGTTCCACGGCTGGGTAGAGATGGTGATATTACTATCAGCCCGTTTCAAGGGGCTTCCCTTATTTGGCTTTAGCATGGCTGAAGCCGTGCTCGGAAGGACGCTAAAGCGCCCTTTGCGTTTTCTTCTTCTTTTCCAGCCCTAAAAGGGCTGGCCTAGCAACCCTTCGGGAAAGCCGCGTGAACTCAGCTGGTTTTCGCCTTGCTTTCGCGTTCTTCTCTGAATAAGGTGATCTAACACCCTTATGTCCGCTTCAACTAACCCTACTTCCAGGCTGACGGCCCTCGCGGGTGAGCGCTTCGATGTCGTCGTGATCGGCGGTGGCATAATCGGCGCAGGCATCGCCCGTGATGCGACCATGCGCGGTTTGCGCGTCGCGCTATTTGAAAAAGCGGATTTCGGCAGCGGCACAACTGCCGGATCGACGCGCTTGATCCACGGCGGCTTGCGTTATCTGGAGATGCTCGATTTTGGCCTCGTGCGCATGGACCTGCGCGAGCGCGAAACGCTCTTGCGCATCGCGCCGCATCTCGTCAAACCGCTGGAGTTCATCATGCCGTTTTACGGTAGCAGTCTTTTTTACCGTTGCAAAATGAAGCTGGGCATGACGCTCTACGACTTATTGAGCTATGACAAGAGCCTGCCCCGTCATCGTTTTGTCACTCCCGCGGAACTCGAAAAGATGGAGCCGAACTTGTGCCGGCAAGACTTACAGGGAGCGATGATTTATTTCGATGCGCAAGCCAATTCGCCGGAGCGACTGTGTCTGGAAAACATTATCGACGCCCGCGAACGCGGCGCGCAAACATTCAACTATTGCGAAGTCACCGGAGCAGTTCGTGCGGGTGATGTGATTCAAGGTGTCCGCGTGCGCGATTTGTTAAGCGTTGATCGGTCGGAAGTCAGCGTCGAAAGCCGCGTCGTCGTTAACGCTGCCGGCGCCTGGTTTGATCGCGTGGCCGGCACATTAACCACCCCAAAGAGCGTCGCGCAAACCCGTACGACGAAGGGCGTGCACCTTGCCTGCCCGACGGTGACCGACCGGGCCGTGGTCGTCTTTTCTCGCGTTGATGGTCGCTTGATGTTCGTTATTCCGTGGCTCGGTCATAGCTGGATCGGAACGACTGACACGGAGTTTGCCGGCGACCCAGCGACGGCTCAGGCAACTTCAGCGGACGTTGATTATGTGCTGCGTTCCGTCACGGGATACTTTCCGACGCTCGATACAACCCAAATTTATTTCAGCAACGCGGGTGTGCGCGCGCTGGTCAAAGCAAAAGGCTCAAAGTCATCTGTTTCGCGCAGGCACCGCATCGCGGGCGGAGCGCATTCAGGCGCGGGAAATCTGATTTCCGTGCTGGGCGGAAAAATCACAGGTTATCGCGCCATAGCCGAAGAAGCGGTTGACGCAGTATGCGCAAAGTTGAAGGTGAACGCAGCATGCGTGACGGCTACTACAGCTCTTCCCGGTGCGCGAGAAGGCGCGGGGCCCTCGGATGTTTCAAAATCCGAATTAACGAACGAAACGGTCACGCACCTTTTTGAACTCTACGGCAGCCGGGCAAACGGAGTCATTCAACTCGCCGCCTCAGAGGAGCACTTGCGCGAACCTCTTTCGCCACATGCGCCTGACATTGCGGCGCAAGTTGTATTTGCCGCGCGCACCGAGCAATGTGCTCGACTCCTTGATTTTCTGTTGCGGCGCACGTTACTTGGATTCAGTACGGATCAGGGAAAAAGCGCCGTGGCTCGCGCGGCAGCGTTGCTGGCGGAAGAATTAGTATGGTCACCTGAGCGCACCAGCGCAGAGATCAACCTTTACCAGGATTACATCAACTCCACGCAAGCGTTCCGAGGCGCTGGTGCTAACATGCTGACCTCAACCAAGGACACGCTAGATGATTGCTGACAAGACAATTCGCATCGGAATTATTGGCGCGGGGTTCGCGCGCACGACGCAAGTTCCCGGGTTCAAAAACTGCGAAGGTGCGCGCATTGTAGCGATCGCCAGCGCGCGTCGGGAGCGTGCCGAAGAGGTTGCGCGCGAATTCGGCATCGATCAGGTCGACGATGATTGGCGAGCGCTAATCGCTCGGGATGATGTAGATCTCGTCAGCATCGTTACACCGGTTGTCGCACACTGCGAGATGACACTCGCCGCGTTGGACGCCGGCAAGGCGGTGCTGTGCGAGAAACCCATGGCGATGAATGCCGTTGAAGCACGACGCATGACCGATCGCGCACGTGAGGCCGGAGTCCTGGCGCTGATCGACCACGAGTTGCGCTTTCTTCCCGGTCGAATGAAGATGCGCGAGCTGCTGCGCTGCGGTGAGATCGGCAGAGTGCGGCACGCGAAGTTGACTTTTCGTTCCGACTCACGCGCTGATGCCAGGCGTCCGTGGAATTGGTGGTCGGACGAGAAGCAGGGCGGCGGCGCGTTGGGAGCCATCGGGTCGCACGTTGTCGATGGATTTCGCTGGTTGTTGGCGACAGAGATTTCAGAAATCTGCGGCAATCTCGCCACGCACATTCACGAACGCAAAGACGAAGCCGGCACGCTGCGCGAGGTGACCACCGACGATGAAGCGAATCTGTTGCTGCGTTTTGCCGATAGCCAATTGACTGAAGGCACGACGGGCAGCGCGTCGATGTCGCTGGTGGAACCAGGTCAGCCTGAGCATCGTCTGGAAATCTTCGGCTCGCTTGGCGCATTGATGATCGAAGAGAGCGGCGAGCTGTGGCAATCAAAGGTTGGTGACGGCGATTGGAACAAAGTCGAAACCGACGTTTCGGACTTGGCCGAAACGATGCGCGACAGTGGTTGGGCGCGCGGGTTTACTACTTTCTCAAAGCGAATTGTCGAAGCCATGCGCGCGGGCCGCACGACAGTGGAAGGCGCCGCAACTTTTGAAGATGGATATAAAACTCAGCTTGTGCTGGATGCGGCGCGGCAATCGTACCAGAGCGGTTGCTGGGCGAAGTCAGAACCGCCTGCGGTAGCGGGCGGGCCGTCAATGCTTGACTGACTGCCCTAAGCCAAAAACGAGCCCGCCCGCTACCGCAGGCGGTTCTGACTTGATCCTACTGCTTCGTTGCTTTCTCAGTTCCGGTCTTCTCGCTTCCGTAGCCGCCCCACACTCCGTCAAGCGATCCGTCGGACTTCACTTCGTATGAGACAAAGCCGCAGCGCGAGCCGCCGATGCCGACCGCGACGTTGTCGCCGCGTCTGATGCCAAAGCCTTCGCTGTTATTGCTCCAGACGAATTTGTAGCCGCTGCCCGCCGGTGCGACGGCGATTTGCACCTTGTATTGTTTGCCATCGGGGTTGGCGCCGGTGGCGTCATATGCGCCGATCAGTCCAGCGCCCACCGTGCGCGTGGCCTTTTCCGTTCCTTTCTCGTTCGTGCCCCAGTATCCCCAAACGCCGTCGAGATTGGCGCCGTCATTCGCGATTGCGTAATCAACGACGCCGCAGCCTTTGCCGTTTTCGCCGGTCGTAAACGCGACGGCGATCACATCGCCGAGTTGCACGCCGACGCCGTCGTATGTTGCGCCTCCGCTCCAGCGAAATTGATAAACGTCACCGTGCTTGATCACTTCGAGGTCGCCCTTGTAAGCGCTGCCGTTCTCGTTTGTGCCCGTTACGCTGTACTTGCCGGCGATGTCGGGCGGTGCGCTCTTTGTCGTGGTGGTTGAGCTCGAACTGCTGCTCGTGTTCTTGTTCGGATCGGATTTATCGTTCGAGCTGGCTACCGAATTCTTTCCCGACTTACAGCCAATCACGCAAGCAAATAATAATGCGAAAGCTAAGGCAACTTTGCCCCTGGAACTTATTTTCATCGTCATGGTCTCCTCTCTGATCAAAAACCGTATGCGTTGATTGCCGACAATTACATCATTCCCGGCGGGCCGCCCATCCCCGGCATTCCCATTCCTTCGATTGGCGCTCCCGATCTGGGCGCGGGGCCGGCCTGACCCTGGCCGCCGCCGCGCGTGCGCAACAGAGCCGGGTCGACGTTCTTCAAGTCGTAAAGTGTCTTGTAGAGGCCTTCGCGACTAACCAGCTCTTCGTGCGTGCCCTGATCGACTATGCGACCTTTGTCGATCACCAGTATTCGATCCGAAACTGCCGCTATAAAGTTGAGGTCGTGGCTGATCACGATACACGTTCGCTCGTTCGCATATTCTCGGATCACCGCGATGAGCCGATTGCGCTGATCGGCATCGAGATTCTCGGTCGGCTCGTCCAACAAAAGCACTTCCGGTTTGCGCAGCAGGCATCGCGCCAGAGCGATCAAACGCTTCTGACCGCCCGAGGGTATTTGCACGTCAACCACGGTGTCGTAACCCTTTGGCATTCTCTGCGGGTCGACAATCACGTCGTGGATATGCGCCAGGGCGCAAGCTTCCTCAACCTCTTTGTCGGTAGCGCTGGATCGTCCCAGCCTTACGTTCTCGCGAATCGTATCTTTCAGAAAGAACGGGAACTGTGAAAGCTTCGATACCTGTTCCCGCAGCGAATTCAGGGTCACGCTGGAGATGTCTTGCCCTTCGATCAGAATTCGTCCCTGCTGAGGATCGAGAAAACGAAGAATCAAATTCATGACCGTGGATTTGCCACAGCCGATGCCGCCGACCAGCGCGATCGTCTCGCCTTCCTTGATATCAAGGGAGATGTTGTTCAAGACAGTCTGCGTCGGCGAATAGCCGAACACGACGTTTTCGAACTTGATGTCGCCGTGTACTTCGCCCAGCGACGCGGCCCCCGGTTTTTCTACGACGCTCGCCTTTGTATCAATCAATTCATAAGTCGAGACGATGCCCGGCACCAGCGATTGATACATGGTGTACGAGCCGACGAGTCTTTGCACCGGAGTGAAAAGATTTGGCGCCATTTGCATAAAGACGATGGCGCTGGAAAACGTCAGTCCCCATTTCGCTCCCAGAAGAATCGCAAACAGCATGACCATCGCGGTCGTTAGCGAGATAAAGATCTGCCCGCCACTGTTGCTGAGACTCATCCAGGCGGTAGTAAGCGCGGTGCTCTTGGCGGCAACTTTTGAAGCTGCGCGAAAGCGGTCGCTGCGCTTCTGTTGCGCGTTAAAGACCTGGATGTCTGAAATGCCGTTGATTGTTTCCTCAAGTTCGGCTCCCAGTTCGCGTGAACTCAGGTTTATGCCCAACGCGCCCGCCTGCAACTTGCCGCTGGTGTAGCGGAACATCAACAGGGTCAGAGGCGCCAGCACAAACAACACCAAAGTCATCTGCCAACTCAACGCCAGCAGGTAGGCGATGACGATGATCATTACCAGCACGTCAACTACCGGCGTGAGCAGGACTTGGGTCAGCAGGCGTTGGACGGTGCCGGTCTCAGACAAGACGCGCTGCATCAAAGCTCCCGTTTGCCCGCCCATGAAAAAATCCAGCGACAGCGATTGGATGTGATCGTAAACAGATTGCCGGACTGTTGAAAGCAGTCGCTGCTCGAGGTTGGCATCCACCCAGGCGCGGACAATGTCGAGCACGTTGCGAAATACAATGGCAAATGTCCAGATGATGAAAAAGGCGGTGAATGAAAGCGGCGTCGCGAGCCAGCTCCGAATCGCCGGAGGTGGAAACCAACCTACCGTTGCGTCTGACCCCGATACTTCATAAAAAGAACTCGTCATACTCCAAACTTTGCTCCAGTCGCCGCCCTGCGCGGCCACGCCAAACAGTTTGAAGAGCGGCCCGATCGCCGCTGCCGCCACAAACGGGAGCAGACACATGATCAGGGAAAGCGTGAGCGACAACGCGACCATCGCTTTCTGCCCGCTCAAGAGCTTGATCGCGCGTTTGATAAAAGGCCCCGCTTTCATCTTCGGCATCGTCTTCATGCGGATCTTGCCGTCGCCCGGACCGGGCATTGGCGGTGCTCCCTCAGGCAATGGTGGCAGTCCCCCAGGCGGCAATCCTTCAACGCGCTCGCCGGCGGCGTGGCCCTTTGGCATTGCGGCGGGAAGTCCGGGAAGTGTTTTTGCGGGGTCGGACATGGCAGCTCCCTCTCATTCAACAACGACAGTGATGATTGCAGAACCTGAAAAACAAAAGACCGGCGGGCAAGCTTTGTACACTTACCCGCCGTCTAAATGGCTTGCTTCAGCCGCGAGGAGCAAACGTGGTGGCGATGGGAACGCCCTCGTAATCCACTTTGCGGTCTCGAACGAGATCGAGATTCTTTAGCAGTAGCAATAGTAGTAATGCCACCAGCAGCCGTAAGCGTTACAAAGAAGCTCCCGACAAACGCAGATGTCGCCGTAGGCCTGAACTTCGCCCAGGCTTTCCGCGTTCTCTACCTTGACCGCATTCGCGCCGCTTTTTGGAATGTCGGCGCCGCTGGTCTTCCCGCTCTCAGGGAACATCGAAGCTGCTGCGTCTCCCGAAACCGCGTACTGTGAAAGCACGCTGTCAGGAACGTCATAGATACCAACCTTATTGCCTTCTCCGGGCATCGAGGTCAAAATCGCCATCGTATTTCTCCTTTTTGATTTTGCATAAGTTTAGAGGAATCCGCATCCCTCCGGGTTAACAACAAGCCGGAACTCATCTACAGGTTTCGATGACCTGCGATCCCGGCAGTTCGCGATCCGGCTGACCTAGCTTCCAGATGAAACAAGCACTTAGAGCGAAATCCGCTTGACCATCTGAGTCAGACGGCGACTGCGCAAGATCAATGAATTGAAACGAGCGCATCCTATCAGCGATGACGTTGCGGGGCAAGTTTTTTTGCGTCAAATCTCAGATTGCCTTGCCCGCCATGCCATCCAAACACTCTTGCAACGCAATATTGAAGGCCTTATCTTCAGCCCCAGGGCCTGCGTAACACACTATGCCGCGATGGTCAATCAGCACCGCCGTGGGCAAGCCGTTTGCGCCATAAACCGCTTGCAAGCGCTCGTCTGCGGCGACCCCAACGCGAAATTTCACCCCATGTTTCGCGACCGTGGAGCGGATCAACTCCAACTCTTCGTTCATTGCCTCAGCCGTGCCGCCATAGGCCAGGTAATGGCGGGTTATCGCAATAACCTCAAGTCCATTGGCCGCCTGAGAGTCATGAAGCGAGTTGAGCTTTGGAAACATCTCCTGGCAAGGCTTGCACCAGGTCGCCCAGAATTCGAGCAATACGACCCTTCCTTTCAAGTCCGCCAGCGCTACTGGTTCACCGATGATCCAGTCCTTGACTGAGATTTCCGGCGCGGGCTCTCCAATCAGGCCGACCTGTGCGGCGCGATCGCGAACCTGAAGATAACCGCTGGTCGCGGCGCGTTTCTGATCCAGCGTGCCCGTGGCCTGCATGATTTGCGAAATTCTCTCCGCAAACGCGGCTTCGTCTCCTAGCAGGGCACGGGCATCTTGAATGCGATCGAGCTCCAGATAGACATCAGACAACGTCATTCCCAGTCTGATCCGCGTCTGGAATTCAATTTCATAGGGCGTAGCGCGCGCGGTCGCCAGCGCCGTCTCTAACTCGGCCAGGGCCTCGTCAAATCTTCCGGCATGCTGCAACTCTGAAGCGCGATTCAATCCCGCCGCTACCCGTGCTTGCGGTACGGCGGCGACCGATTCAGTAGAAACTCCCGATTCGATGCTCATCTCGATTAAGTGCGCCAGTCGTTGGGAGACGCAATATAGCTGCTCGCCTAAGCTAGAGCAAGTTCGCCGTTAACGCAGATCTAAGACGCAGCATCTCGCGACGTTTCTTGCAAGACGTATGCTCACCTGTATAATGCGGCATCGCGATCGTTATCGTTTTGCCGAGGGATGGTCTGGTCTTCAGTCATTGAGATCGCCATTCCTTAGAAAGAGCAACTATGAGCGAACCAGTGCCTGAGAACGAGAAACCCTCTGGCAACAAAACCAAGTCCTTCTCAGCGCAGTTGAATGAAGTAGCTGACTCGATCGATGCTTCTAATTCATTGAGCGCTTCTCTAAGGCGCGCAATCGACGAGCTGCTCCGACTAGCTGCTGAAGCGGTCGGCTCAGCAGTCGCATCCGTGCTGGTGCGAGATGGCAATGAAGGCGGTTTAAGGTTTCTGACGGCGACCAGTGGCGTTACCGAAGAGCTGTTGGCGTTGCGTCTGCCGCCGGGCGCGGGGATAGCCGGGTTAGTCTTTTCAACCACTCAGCCAATGGCGGTTGCGGATGTCGCGCATGATGGCTCGTTTTGGTCGGAGGCGGATCGCCGCACCGGCTTTAAGACCATCACTCTGCTCGCTACGCCATTGCGAACCAACGCGGAAATGGTCGGCGTGCTGGAGTTCGTTAATCGTCCCGGCGATCCGCCGTATCCAGCTTTCACTCCGGCAGAAATGAATAACGCGGCGCGCTTTGCCGACCCGATAGCTCGACTGGTTGAGGCTCACGAAATCGCCACCCTGGTTGAGTCGCTCTTCAATTACTCAATCAAGGCTTCCCTGACAGCACAAGAATCCAATCGTGGAGCCGATTTGCGCGAATGGCTTGAGCAGAGTCCGGCGGCGACCGAGCATCGCGATCTTCTGCGACTCTGGATTTCCCTGCGCGAAGTTATCACACACGGTGACGCCGAGCGTGAACTCTGTCGGAACCTGCTGGAGGCGCTCGCTCAATTCACGGAAAAGCGATCGGGAGGCGCCGGCCTTTTCGGATTAGGATGACTGAAACTGTAACAAGGAGAGCTCTCGATGGCCCCTGAAACTACGGAGCAAGCGAACGACCCGACCATCGACCTCTGGGACGCGATTCGCGCCGAGACGATTCTCGAAGGGCGCACGGGCCGCGGTGTGCGCGTAGCCGTTGTCGATAGCGGCATCGATACTGAGCACCCGGATCTGAAAGGCAAGGTCAAGGAATCGGTGGAAGCCGTAGCCGAAGACGGGCGCATCGAATTTCATCCGTCCACCTCTGGTGATCAAGCGGGACACGGCACTGCCTGTGCGGGAATCATCACGAGCATTGCGCCGGATGTCGAGCTGTACAGCGTGAAAGTTCTGGGACCAAAGGGAGCGGGTTCAGGAGATATGTTTCTCGTCGGCTTGGATTACGCCATCAAGCAAAAGTTCCAGGTCATCAATCTCTCTTTGGGGACGACCAAGCGCGATTTCTTTGCGCCGCTGCATGACCTTCTGGATCGCGCGTATCAGTTAGGCTGTGTCGTGGTCGCGGCGGCAAACAATCTTCCTTATCCGAGCTATCCTTCAATTTTTTCTTCTTCGGTCGTGTCGGTAGTTAAGCGGCCGGGCGGCGATCCATTCAACTTTGGTTATCGCTACGGGCAAGTCATCGAAGTCGTCGCTCCGGGCGTCGAGGTGAAAACCACGTGGCCGGGCGGCGGCTATCGACAGTTGACCGGCAACAGCTTCGCGTGCCCTTACGTCGTCGGAATAGTCGCGCGGATTGTGGAAGCTTATCCCAACCTGACTCCGTTCCAGGTAAAGTCAATTCTCTTCACCCTGGCTCAGCGCAATCGAGAAAAAGCAGCGGCCCAGGCCCAGGACAAGCAAGAATAGCCTGGCAGGAAACCTTGCTAGTGAATCTTTCGGCAAAAAGGGGACAATTCGCGCGTCTCAACGACGAGTGGATTGCTCACGGAAGCTCTTTGCCAATACAATGCGAAAACTTTGATAGATCGTCGCGCTGGTCTCGTGGGCACATCATCCGAAGCAGAGTTGTTGAATAATCTATCCGAGTGCGCACCGGAACTCGAAGCAATCTTTGCGCGCTGCGCGGAAGACTATTCCGACTTTGGCTTGTCACTGGCCGATTTTCGCGAGGCGGTGATGAGAGCCGCGAACAAGTATCTGACTGGTTCCGCTCAAACCGGTAGAGCGCCCTCGGTTACCGAGCTTCGCCGATTCGTCGGCGAGCTTCAGGTGCTTGATCTCTACCTCGCGCTCGGATGCGCGCGTGGCAACGAACAGGCCTGGTGGGAATTCGATCGAGCGCATCGTGCGTTTATCGAACGCTGGGCGAGCCATCTGGCACGCAGTGGGTCAGACGCGGATGAGGTGATCGACTCGATCTATGTTGAGCTTTTTGGTACGAAAATCGTTGGCGGCGTGCGCCAATCAAAGTTCCGGAGCTACACGGGTCGCGGCACGTTGCGCGGCTGGCTGCGCACCGTGATCTTGCACGCCGCCGTGGATTTGTATCGAGGGCGAAAGCTGGAAATCCCTCTGGATGATTGGTCACGAAGCGGCGAGGAGAATCGTGAGCGGCAGGCGGGGACTGCTGATCCTCAACGCTCCGAGGATTTGATGTTGGCAAACGTAGTGCGCGAACGTTATCGATCGGCAACGATTGCCGCGCTGGATCAGTCGCTGGCGGCGCTTGACGATCACGAGACGCTGCTCCTGCTCTATTATCACGTCGAGGGTCTGAAGCTCCGGGAGATCGCCCGCATCGTTGAAGAGCCACGCTCGCCGATTCGACGTTGGTTCCAACGGCGTTCAAAACGGCGTGCGGGTGATGGTCCAAGGCGAGTACACGAGTCGACCGTGATGCGTTGGTTAGAGAGAGTTTACCAAAAGGTCGCGGATCGTTTTCAGGCCGAATTGTCCAGCAAACATGGGCTGAGCGCCGCAGAGATCGAGATTTGTAAGACTCTGGCGATCGAAGATCCCGCGCAAGGTGTGCGGCTTAACCAGAAAGCAGTAAACGAAAGAAAAGAATTGAGCTGAGTAAGTTTCTTCAAAACGGTGACGCGACAAAAGGACAAAATAGAATCCGAGCCGATTCGCTACCTGGTTGAGCAGCGTTTGAAATCGCGGGCGGCTGACTCGCCGTCGGCGACGACGAGTGCGCATCTTGACGAAGATGCCATCTGCGCTTTTGTTGAAGCGCGAGTTGATGAAGCTGAGGCCGTGCCGATCATCTCGCATTTGGTTGCGTGCGCGGCTTGCCGCCACACTACCGCGCAGTTGATTCGGCTCGAATTTGGATTTGATGCTGAACCCGCCGGCGAGATCCTGAACCATGATCCAGGACGAGTTAGTCAACTTTTCGAACGCCTGGCCGCAGGTCTGACGCCGTCATTTGAAGAGGAAGTCTTCGGTTACCAGAGTCCGGTCGAGGAACTTGAACAGGAAGCGACCGACCCAACAAAGCCAGACGAGTCGAAAAATCAGGTCTAGCGGGAACTCATTCGGCGACCGCCCACTGATTTAGGTGGGACAGAAAGACGGCGCGCACCGAAAGGCCGAACGCTTCGTCCGCGAATGTCTCAAACGGCTTCACGCCCTCAGTTCTCACGACTCTGACCTGGCCGTTTTCCCAACGGAAGTCGCCGGTGAGATTTGTGAATGGCATTCCTTCCTCGCTGTAGCCATGCTCCGGCTCTATATAATCAGAGTACACGCGAATCTGCCATTCCTCGGGAGAGACTTGAGCCGGTCGCGCCTCAGTGCGCACGTTGCCGGTCAGATCTCCGACCAGGGCCGCGTCGGCGTTGCATATGAGTAGGAAGTCCATAGCTTTCAAACAAACAATATGTTAGGTCCGGCTTTGCGTCAAACCGTCAAGGCCCGACCCAACTTCGTGTCTGGCGCGGGCGCCGGAAACTGAGCTATTCTCATTCGCTCCTAAAGAAGAGAAAGTGCGCCAGGTAGCGGCTCGATCATTTCGTGATACAAAAGATCCAGGCCTCAGATCAAGTGCGCGTCGGCGTTGATACCGGCGGAACGTTCACCGATTTTGTTTTCGCTGCGGGCGGCCAATGGCGCATTTTCAAGCTTACTTCAACGCCCGACGATCCCTCGCGGGCGATTACGGAAGGTCTGAAGCGAGTCGCGGAAGAAGCCGGCTCGCGTCACGTCCACATCGAAGTCGTGCATGGCACAACTGTGGGCACGAACGCATTGCTGCAGCGGCGGGGCGCGCGCACGGCCCTGGTGACCACTTCGGGTTTCGAAGATGTGATCGAGATCGGCAGACAGGCACGGCCTGAACTCTACAATCTAAACGCAGTGAAGCCGTCGCCACTGGTTCATTCTGAATTAAGGTTCGGCGTTCATGAACGCGTTGCGGCTTCGGGCGAGGTGCTTGAGTCTCTAGCTGACGAAGAAATCAACGCGCTCGTCAAAACACTGGAACATGCACAGGTTGAATCGATTGCGATCTCGCTGATCTTTTCTTTTGCTCACCCTGAACACGAACAGCGAATTGCCCGCGCGCTGAAGCGACTCAACGTTCCACTCTCGATATCTCACGAGATTCTGCCCGAGTATCGTGAATATGAACGTACTTCGACCGTTGCGGTGAACGCTTACCTGCAGCCATTGATGGGCAAGTATCTCAAGCGGCTCACTGGGTACGCAGGGCGGGGCCCCCAAGCGGGCAGCCCGCTTGGGGTGCTAGACATCCTGCCTGCTGGCGCGCGGGACGCGCGCGTACCCAGGTTGCGGGTCATGCAATCATCCGGCGGTAGCATCTCGGCAGACGCGGCGGCTGAAGAACCAGTGCGCACGATTCTGTCGGGTCCGGCCGGCGGTATTGTGGGCGCGTTGAGTGCCGCGCGATCGGCAGGCATCGACAACATCATCACGTTTGATATGGGCGGGACGTCGACCGACGTGGCTCTATGCGATCGATACGGTATGCGTCTGACCAACGAAGCAATCGTCGCCGGCGTTCCGGTCGCCGTGCCGATGATGGACATTCACACGGTCGGCGCAGGCGGCGGATCGATTGCGCGGGTGGACGAAGGCGGAAGTTTGCGCGTGGGCCCGGAATCGGCGGGCGCCGATCCTGGTCCGGCGTGCTACGGCAGATCAATTCTGCCTACCGTCACGGACGCGCACGTTATGCTTGGCCATTTTCCTGGTGGGTCTCTGCTGGGTGGAGATTTCAAGCTCGATGAAGCGCGGTCGTTTGCGGCCCTGAAGAAACTGGCCGGTGAAATGAGCGTGGCGGCGCAGCGGAAAGTCAGCGCGTTGGATGCGGCCCAAGGCGTGCTCGACGTGGTGAACGCGAATATGGAGCGCGCGCTGCGGCATATCTCTGTCGAGCGCGGTCACGACCCGCGTGATTTCACTCTGGTGCCATTCGGCGGCGCGGGTGGATTGCATGCAGCCGAACTCGCGCGCGCGCTGCGCATTCCCCGCGTGTTGCTGCCTTCAGCGCCGGGCGCACTTTCGGCGATTGGCGTCGCAACTGCCGACGTCGTCAAAGATCAAAGTCGTACCGTGATGTCCGCGGCCGGGCCGGGAATCGAAAAGAAGCTTGAGCGCGTCTTTCGCGAAATGGAAAAGCAAGCGCGCGCGACTTTGCAGCGCGAAGGATTCGCAGAAAGCAAACAACGACACGAACGATCGCTGGCGGTCCGATACCAGGGACAATCGTTCGAAATTGAAATCAAACAAACCGCGCGAAACATCGCGGGCGCCTTTCATCGCGCCCATCGGGCTCGTTACGGTTATGCGCAAGAGAGAAATGTCGTAGAGGTCGTCAGCGCGCGCGTAAGATCGATCGGCGTGGTCGAGAAATCAAGAGCGCGTCATTCCAAAGTTTCGGCGCGACCGAGTTTTGCGAAGCCTGACGGTTTTGCGGAAACATACTTCGAAAGAAAGAAGATGCGCGCGGCCGTCTATCGCCGCGAGGAGTTGCCGGCCGGATCTCGCTTGCGAGTGCCGTGCATCGTCGCTGAGTATTCGGCGACGACACTGATTACGGAAGGCGCCAAGGCGGGAGTGGACGGCCACGGAAATTTGATCATTCAAGTATTGTAGTCTCTAAGGTCAGGAAGGGGGCTTGCCCCCGCAGTGATGTCAGAACAGAAAGGAAATATGGAAGAGATTTCAAGACCATGGGGCAAGCCCCTTCCTGACCTGAGAGGTAGCAAATGACGCAGTTTGATCCAATCACACTGGAAATCTATCGCGCGCTCTACACTTCGGTAGCGGAGGAGATGGGCACGGCGCTGCGGCGTACTTCGTTCTCGCCCAACATCAAAGAGCGGCGCGATTATTCCTGTGCGGTCTTTGATGCTGGAGGGCGAGTCATTGCCCAGGGCGATCACATGCCTGTGCATCTCGGCTCGATGCCGATGGCCGTAGCTGCGGCGCTGAGCGAAATTGAGATCGGCCCCGGTGACGTGGTTGCGCTGAACGATCCATTTGCAGGCGGAACCCATTTGCCGGATGTGACGTTGGTAGCCGGCGTCTTTGCGCCGGGCGGAGAAAGGGAGATGGGGAGACGGGGTGAAAGGGAGAAGCGAAAAGCAAGATCGCCCCGTCTCCCCGTCTCCCAATCTCCCCATCCGCTCTTCTTCGTCGCGAATCGCGCGCACCACGCCGACATTGGTGGCGCGACGCCCGGTTCGATGGGTTTAGCGACGGACATCTACGGCGAAGGCGTGCGCATTCCGCCGATTCGTATCGTTCGCGGCGGCGAGGTTTGCGAGGACGTGATGAAGTTGATCCTCGCTAACGTGCGCAGCAGCCACGAACGCCGCGCGGACTTTGAAGCTCAAATTGGCTCGCTCAAAACCGGCGCGTCGCGCTTGCTTGAGATTGTCGAGCGCCGCGGAGCGAAAGAGGCGCGCGAGTACGCCGCGCATCTGATTTCCTATTCGGCGCGCATGATGCGCCACGCTATCGCTGCGATTCCTGACGGTAGCTACGCGGCCGAAGATGCGCTCGACGATGATGGAATTAGTGAGGGCGAAATTCCCATTCGCGTCCGCGTCACGATCAAAGGCGATCGCGCGCGTGTTGATTTCACTGGCACGTCTCGGCAAGTGTCCGGCGCGGTCAATGCCGTCGAAGCGATTACCGCTTCGGCCGTGTCGTACGTTTTCCGTTGTCTGGTTGGCGGAGACATCCCGGCCAGCGCCGGCCTGATGGAACCGATCGAAGTAATCGCTCCGAAAGGCACGGTCGTCAACGCCGCTCATCCGGCGTCGGTCGCCGGCGGAAATGTCGAGACGTCGCAGCGTGTCGTCGATGTGGTTTTCAAAGCTCTGGCTCAGGCAATTCCCGATCGCATCCCGGCCGCGAGCCAGGGCACGATGAATAATCTCACGATTGGCGGCATCGATCCGCGCACCGGCGCAGAGTTTTCCTACTATGAAACCGTTGCCGGGGGAATGGGCGCGCGGCCCACGCAGGACGGTATGAATGCCACGCACACGCACATGACGAACAGTCTGAACACGCCCGTCGAAGCGCTTGAGTACGCTTATCCGCTGCGTGTGCGGCAATATCGAATTCGCAAAGGCTCAGGCGGAAAAGGAAAACACAAGGGCGGTGACGGATCGATCCGCGAGCTTGAAACGCTTGCACCGGCGCGGATGTCGCTGCTTTCTGATCGACGCAAGCGCGCGCCTTATGGATTGCACGGCGGCGCCGACGGTGAAGTCGGCCGGGCCTGGATCATTCGTCGCGATGGTCGTGAAGAAAAACTAACTTCAAAGGGAAGTTGGGATCTGGAACCCGGCGATCGCATCCGCATCGAAACGCCGAGCGGCGGCGGTTTTGGGAAATGAACGTGCTTGAATTAGACTGCTTCGACGATCGTCAACTGAACGAAAGAGATTACTTTCAGAATACATGAGCACCACGGCAACAATGATTCGCAATAACGAGCCAGAAGAGATCGACGTCCAAAACCGCAGCGAGCACCCCGGCCCAGCGCGCCAGTCCGCCGGTTGGATCGAAGTGATTGCCGGCTCTATGTTCTCGGGGAAGTCCGAAGAACTGATTCGCCGTCTGCGCCGCGCCAGGATTGCGCGCCAGAAGGTCCAGGTCTTCAAGCCTGAGATCGATGCGCGCTTTTCGGACGATCATATCGTTTCACACTCTGAGATTCGCCATGAATCAGAAAGCGTCCGGACTTCGGAAGACATCCGCGCGCGTATCGAACCAGACACCGAAGTCGTCGGCATCGACGAAGCTCAATTTTTTGACAACGAACTCATTGCGATCGTCAACGAACTCGCTGAACGAGGCGTGCGGGTGATCGTGGCCGGGCTCGATCAGGATTACACCGGCAAACCCTGGGAGCCGATGCCACAGCTACTCGCGATCGCCGAATACATCACGAAGACTCATGCGATCTGCATGAAATGCGGCCAGGCGGCTAACTACACGCAGCGCACTTTTGAATCAGAAGAACGCGTTGCGGTTGGCGGCGCCGGGATGTACGAAGCGCGCTGCCGCAGTTGCTTCGTTCCGCACGCCGACGCGCCGACGGTGCATGACGAGTAGTATGAGACTTACGCTCGGAAGCGCCTGTTGGGCTTTGGAGTCATCCTCACGTGAGTTGAGCCATCGACGGCGAGATGTACCTCACCCGCTGCCGCAGTTGTTTCGTTCCGCATGCGGATGCACCGACTGCGCATGACCCCGTAATGGTCCGGACGAAGTCTTTTTCCAAGCCTACTGACTTTGCTTACTATCTCCAGTTCTTCTAATTCCTGAAGGCAGTAATAACGGGCGCGGTCTCATTAAGAACCCTCGCGTTATTGCAACAGTCGTCTCTCCCCATCGGCGAGCCGTTGTAGTTAACAGACGGGGTTGACCAGTTCGGCAGGCGTTTGCAACCGCCACCGGGACAGTCGTAGGACATTATCGTTCTCCATTTTCCAGCCAGGCCATAGTAACCATGCCCATAGGCGAAGGGTGTGGTTGACGGGTCAGCTTCCAGATTGTGCCTCGCACCTTGAAGGTGTCCAATCTCATGTGCGAAAGAATAGTACCCGGTGGCACAAGTGTAGTGCACCACGACGAACGCAGAGCTTTCGTCTGCAAGTATTGCCGAAGCCGTGCCACAATACGATCCATTATCAATCAGCAGCACGCATACATCTGCTTTATAGGTATCTCGGAGTGCGTGCACCTCATCCATGATTGAGTCGTTAGGGGTGCGGAAGTTTGCTAGATCGGTGTCGTGGCTGTTGGATTCTTGATAGTTGACCTGATAGGCATATGCAAGTTCCGCGCGGAGTTTCACACCGCTTCTCTCGTAGCCGTCATTAGTTTCGGAAATCGCCAAATCGATTGTAGCATTGATGTCTTGAACTGCCGCGGCTACCCTGGGCGTGTAGGCCACCAGGATTCTTAGGGTGCGAGGTATGTCAGGAACGTCAGCGAGCAGGGATTTTTCAAAAGTCTTTGACGGCTCTTTTTCCAGTTGGTTGAATTCAGGAGGATGTTCAGGAGGAAACTTCTTTTCATCTTGCAGAACGACTGCATGTAACCCTCCTCCTAATGGCCTGATCGCGTAGAGTTCACTCCCAACTCGTATGGTTCCGGTTACGCTGGTTCCTTTCACCACGAAAACCGCTGAGTCTGAGGGAGTCAGTGGTCTTCCAATCCAAGTTTCGCCTTCGTCTTTCGGTTTGGTCTCGGTCGTAACGACTTCAAACTCGCTACCGAGATTTATTTTCAGCCTGTATGGCGATGCGGTGAGTAATTGAGTTTGTACTCGGACCAGACGCGTTGCTACGGTGGTCGGCTGCTTTTGAAGTTGGGCTAGCGATTCCTGCTGCTGGGGCGTTAGGTCGGCCCTTGCTTGACCTACTTGAACGAACAGTTTCCCTTGTTCGGGCTTTTGCGCGGCAGTGTATGAGCCTTCGCCATCGTTCAATGCGTTCGCGAAGATAATCAAGGAGCCAGCTAGGAATATGAACAAGAGTTTTAGGTGTCTAGTCCACATGTTTTTACTCCGCAAGCCTTACTTCTTTCCTCGGTCGTTTGAATTCTCGCCAGTCCTCGATCGGAACTGGCTTGAACATTCCACTTTCTTGACATCACTCACGATGTCCCGAACCTGCTGAGAGGAGCGATAGTCGATGTAACATTGCATGACATTACCCTGAACCAACGCGCCATCATTGTTGAAGAGTTGGTAAACAAGATTCGCACCGGCAGAATGACGCACCTTTGCATCTACGAAGAGGTTTTTCTTGATTTTAGTCGTGCCGTTGGCAGTAACAGCCACCCGCAGGGTGAATGTCAGGGGTTTGACGAGAATTTCGCTTAACTTCTCAGCTCTCAGCAACTGAGCCATCGCCGTGAGCTTGACGCTCTCATCCGGAGTGTTCAGCTTGGAGGATAGTAAATTGATTGAGTTGATTAGCGCTTGCACCTTAACCTTCTCGGCGGCGAGCAGCTCGAGCCATTTCTTGAAGTTCTTCGCGGCGTTATCCTTTACGTTCGCCACTTCAGCGGGAGTATTTCCCAAGGCGCCGTCTAAATCTTTGATGGCCTTACCAATATCCTCAATTTCCTTTCGCAGGTTCGCAATCTCAGTCTTAAGCGCTTGACACTGAGGCTTGCTATGGCATTTTTGGACCTGCTTCTTTTTGAGTTCTTCGTTCTTCGCTGTCTCTGTCTTATGCTTCTTGTTCACATCATCGACCGTCGCTCCGAGCTTGGCTAGTTGCTCGGTTCGTTTGTCAATACGCTCGACAATATTCGCGGCCTCGTTCTTAAGCCTCTCGACGTCAGTGAGTTTTTGCACCAGAGGAGATGTCTCAGAGGATTGGGTCAACTTTGGCGGAAACAAGGCCGGGTAATAGATTTGAATCTGCTGGCTGCATCTGCCTGACGCGTCCGAGTTTATGAAGTTGACCAAATGCGAAACAACCATGTCCTCGGAGATTTGGACAGATCTATTTTCGAACCTGGTATCGGTTCTGAAGAGATTTATTAGTTCAGCTACGGACTTGATCATCCCTGTGGCAATCCCCGGAGCTGCCAGCGCAGCAAGGGCAGGATCTTTCGTTGAATCTTGAGTGGGGCTCGGGGCAGCGGTAGGATTCGTCGCTGCCAGGAGTTTATTTGCCCGATCATTTTCGGCAGTTATCTCCACCTTAAGTTTCTCAAGCTGACCATTGACCGTGTTGTAAAGTTCCACTCCGGCGAGATCGCCATTGTTATAGATAACGAGTGACTGAATCTTGGGTGAAGGCGAGGGAGAAGCCGGCGCGGGCCAGCCAATTATCCTAACGTTTTCGTCGCAGAGCCTATTCTTGAGGAAACCAGAAATTTGCCTGGCTGCTTCCTGCGCCAGCATCTGCGACTCGACCCATCCAGCTGCGTCGGTTTGGACGCTCCCGGTCGGCACGGTTACATTCGCCGCTCCCAAGGGCTGAGCCTCAGCTTTTAGTTTGGCGTTTTCAGCTTCTGCTCTTTCTTTGTCTGCTACTGCCTTCTTCTTCAGTTCGTCGGCAATTTGTGATTCTCGCTTTGCCTGTTCTAGAACTTCGTCAGGCGTAGGAGTTGGTGTTGGCGTCTCCTTCGGCAATGCTGTTGTTGTCGAAGCGTGTCCTATCCGCGCACTAGACAGAGAGATTAGTATTGAAAAAATGAAGAGGAACCCAACGCCCAGAAAAATCGCCCGTGGGAAGGCACAGTTTGCGTGCGAAGTGGACTTGTGAGTTGTCAACATAGCGTTCTCCCGAATGTTACAAAAGATCAATCAAGCGAGCCAAAACCAAAGGAGCGTCACGAACTCAAAATCCTCAACGCCGCGTTCACCACGGGACGCAGGTCGTTGTCTTTGATCGACGTGCCGAACTTGAACAGGTGCTCGCCGGAAGCGGTCGTTCCCGGTGGCTCGGAACTCAACGTGTGTTTCACGTTCTTGATTTTTTCTTCCAGCGCCTCGTTCGATTGCAGGGCTTGTTCCTTTGAGGATTGTGAAGCGTCGGCGCGCTGGGTCTGGCGGTTGATTTCCTGCTTCAGTGTTCTTTCGTTCTGTTGACCAGGCAGGCGGCCAAAATAGTAACCAATGATTGCGAAAATAATTGGCTCAAGCCTCATGACCATTTTGTCGTCGGTCAGAGGCTTGAGCCATCCAAACAAAGCCGCGGCGTACAGCGCGACGAAGACAAGGGTGAGGACCACCATAGTCCAGTTCTTTAGTGCATCTGCGGTGGCTGGTGGGGGCGTGGGGTGAGCGGTTCCTGTTGACATTGGGTGCCTGTTAACTGTTTATCAAATTGGAAGAAGATTGCGCTTGCAAACTTCACTGCCGGCGTTATATACATGCTCACGCTTTCGCGCGAAGGCAGCGGGAGATTTGATAACTCCCCGAAGCGAGGTATCACGCCAGACCGTCTACCTCTTTCAATCGTTAACGCTCCGAAGAGCCGAGCAAACTATCAACCGATGCAAAAGTTTTCTGTGCCAACCCTGAGTTGCAGTTGAGCTTGCTCGAATAGCCAAAACGCCTGCACAGATCCGATCGAAATGTCCTCCGACGACATTACGGCGCTGCTTGTTGATTGGAACCACGGCGACCAGTCTGCCCTCGATAAGTTGTTGCCGCTGGTCGAAAGGGAGCTGCATCGGCTTGCCCACAGCTACATGAGGCGCGAAGATCCCAATCACACCTTACAGACGACCGCGCTGATCAACGAAACGTACCTGCGGCTTATCGATCAAAGAAAAGTACAGTGGCAGAATCGGGCCCATTTCTTTGGCATCGCGGCCCGGATAATGCGCCGTATCTTGCTTAATTATGCGCGCGATCAGAACCGTCTAAAGCGCGGCGGCCGGGCGATTCACGTTTCCTTATCCGAGGCATTTATTATGCCCGCCGAAAAAGATAGAGAGTTAATTGCGCTGAATGACGCGTTAGATAGGTTAGAGGCAATTGACGAGCGCAAAAGCAAAGTCGTCGAATTGCGCTACTTTGGCGGACTCAGCGTGGAAGAAACCGCTGAGGTGCTGAAGGTCTCACCGATTACCATCATGAGAGACTGGCAATTTGCGAAAGCCTGGCTCGCCCGCGAGATGCAAGATGGCTGTTGATCTGCGAAAAATCGAAGAAGTCTTCCACGGGGCGATGAACGTCGAACCGGATAGCCGGGCCACGTACCTGGATAGCGCCTGCAGAAAGGACGATGGTCTGCGGCAGGAAGTCGAGTCTTTGGTTGCCGCTTATGAGAGTAGCGGTGGCTTGCTGGATGAGAATGCGGTCACGCTGGCGATGAAGCTCATGGGATCGAAATCTGACGACTCGATGGTCGGCCAGGAGATCGGTCCTTATCGAATCGTGAGTGCGCTGGGTCAGGGCGGCATGGGCTCAGTTTACCTGGCGGAGGACAGTCGCCTGAATCGCAAAGTTGCCTTGAAATTCCTCTCTGGCGAATTCGTGATGGATTCCTGGGCCAAGCGCCAATTGATCAAAGAAGCGCAGGCCGTCGCCAGGTTGGACCATCCGAACATTTGCGCTGTTTACGGACTTGACGAAATCGGCGATCACAGTTTCATCGTGATGCAATACATTGAGGGGCAGACGCTCGCCGACCTGATTCGCACCAAATCAATCAAACCTGACCAGATCGTTCCCTTGGCGCAACAAATTGTCAGCGCGCTCGCCGATGCGCACGCGCATGGGATTATTCATCGCGACATCAAACCAAAGAACATCATGGTCACGCCCAGCGAACAGGCCAAAGTCCTCGACTTCGGCTTGGCCAAGACCGTTCCCAAGACTATTGAGGACGCGACCGAAAGCATTAGCCAACTATCAAAAGACGGGTTGCTGATTGGCACCATCGCGTACATGTCGCCCGAACAACTACGCGGTGAAAAGTTGGACTACCGCAGCGATATCTTCAGCATGGGCACCGTTCTTTATGAAATGGCGAGCGGCCGGAATCCTCACGCGCACAAAACAAATGCGGAAGTAATTTCGGCGATCATGAGTCGTGAACCTGAGTCGCTGAGACAAATGTCTCTTAATTGTCCCAAGGACCTTGAGCAAGTGGTTACCAGGTGCCTGCGAAAGGATCGCGCCGAACGATACCAATCAGCCACGGAACTGCTAATCGATCTGGACAACCTGCAGAAGGGAATTGCTCTGCCTTCCCCGATCAGCACTTACTTTAACATTCGCGCTGCGGCGATCGCTGCCATGCTGCTGCTCGTATTTGCGGTGAGCGTTTACGTATACAAGTCGTGGGCCAGCGCAGGGCATACGCTGGCGATTCTGCCGATTGTTTGCGAAGGCGTCGAACCCGCAACTCCTTGCATGGGGCCGGCGATGACAGAGAATTTGGTGCGCGCGCTTTCTCATCGGCGCGGTTTGCGCGTCACCACCTCGGGCATCGAGCCATCGTTGTTTGGCCCGCAAGCCGCCAGCCCGGAAAGGGTTGGCAAGGACTTGAATGCCGACACCGTGATGTATGGCCGAATCCGGCGCGGGGAAAAAGGACTCATTCTTACCACTCGCTTAGTGAGCGTGAAAGATGGATTGCGAATAGCCGAAGAGAACTATCCGCTGAATCCGGATCAGACATCGTTGCTCGAGCAGCAGCTCTCGCTCGACGCTGCATATTATCTTCAACTGCCGATGAACGAAGACGACAAGAACTTGTTTTCGGCGCTCAGCGCGCAGCAAAACCGCAATCCAGAGGCGGTCGATCTTTATCGGGCCGGAAGGATCTTTTGGAGCAAGCGCGACCTCCAGAGCATTCAAAAGGCCATCGACAGTTTCAACCAGGCGACCGAAAAGGATCCTCTGTATGCTCGGTCCTGGGCCGGCCTGGCCGATTGCTATGTGTTGATGAACACCGTTGCCTACGCTTCGGGAAGAGACAAAGACGCGATGAAGCGAGCCGAAGCTGCTGCCAAACAAGCAATGGAGATCGACAATAATCTTGCCGAAGCGCACAACGCTTACGCAGCAGTTTTGATGAAGGGTCACTGGGATTGGGAGAGCGCGGAGAAGGAATTCAAACGGGCGATCGCGCTCAACCCGGATTATTCTCCGGCGCACTGGGGTTACTCAAACTTGCTCGCAACTACGGGGCGGTTTAGTGAATCAATAGCGGAAGGCCAGATCGCAAAAGATCTGGATCCACTTTCCCCGCCGGCCATCATGAATTATTGCCGCACATTATATTTTGCGCGCCAGTTTGACCAGGCCTATCCCTGTATTGATCGGCTGGCCGAGGAACACCCAAATTACTCGACCGGCAAGTACGTGCGCGGGGTAATGTATGCGTTGCAAGGGAAATTTCCGGAAGCAACGCAGATCTTTGAAGAGTTCTATGCCAAGGACAAGGCTCTAGGGGGCGCGATGCTGGGGTTTACTTACGGATTAGCCGGCCGGCGATCGGATGCGGAAAGAGTTCTCAGCGAGATGCAGGAACTGCAGAAGCAACAGGGTTTGCCATCGCAGGAATTGGCAATAATCTATATGGGACTAAACGATTTGGATCACGCGATTCCGCTGTTCCGCAAAGCGGTCGAAGAAAAATATCCGCCGTCGCAAACCATCTTCATCGATCCAATGTTCGATCGCCTTCGGCCGGACGCAAGATTTGCCGAGCTGGCGCGGGCAGTCAGGCTGCCTTTACGGCCGTCAGTCTCAGCGGATCCGTCGACATCTTCAGGAAAATAGAAGTCAGTTGAGCGCACGCTGATTGGGTCGTGGGTCTTTCCCGTGGCTCATCGGCGAGCAAAAACTCCACCAGCCGGTGAAGCTCAGGCGGGACATTTCGTCTCAGTTTCTTGATTGACGTAGGTTGTTCGGGATCAAAGACTCGCCCCGTAATCAATAGGTAGAGGATCGAGCCCAGCGCGAACAGGTCATCGGTTACCCCAGTCTGAACGGTGCCGTTGCCTGATTCGACTGGAATGAATCCTCGTGTTCCCCAACGGACGGGATCCGGATTTCTGATCGGTGATGCGCCCTCGAAATCGATCGGCATCAGTGTGCCCCGACCAGTAACGATGAGATTCTTTGGCTTGCAGTCTCGCCATGCCCAACCGGCGCGATGCACCTTCGCGAGGAACTCAGCGATTTGAACGCCGAACGATAGGACGCGGCTCATCGGAAGGCGCCTGGTTTGTCTGAGCAGAAGATTGTGAAGGCTCTCGCCATCCACAAATTCCATCACCAGATAGAAATTCCCTTCCAACTCAAATCGCGAATAGACCCTGGGAACGTTGATTCCGCAGTTCAGCAAACTCCTGAGGACGCGCTCTTCGTTTCGTACACGCCAGGCGCCGTCGCGTCCGTCCCAGGTCAATTCACCGTGCTGGCGTCCTTCTTTCAGAAGACACATGCGCGGTGGATTTGAATCGAGATCGACAGCTTGATAGACGCCGCCCTTGCCGCGCTGCACCAGTGCACGCAGCACGTGGAAAGACTCTCCGGTTTGGCTCGTGGTCTTGCGTCCCGCGCTGGCCCGCCGCGAGTCTGCGAACGGATCACGCACCCAATCAGGCTTGGGATTTTCGCGCACGTCTGGCACCAGTTCTCCGCTCGGTGAAGGCAGACCCAGAGTACGCCGGCCGTCTTGTTCGATCTCGATTTTCTTGAACGCGCCGTAGCGATAATAGACATTGCTCGTACCAGAGAGCCTTAGATCGAATGGGATCGAAGGCGCCTGATAGCGACAGGTGAGTTTATGCAGCCGCTGAGCTAGATAGACCGCCTCGTTGTCGCTCCGTGGATAGACGGTGATCACTTTCCCGACCTGGCTGTACGTGTGAAGTAGTCCTGAATTTAGCTTTGCTACTTCACTCAGCGATCGCGCCGCCTTGAATTGAACGCCGCGCCCAACCAGGAAGGGCGCAACCCGCTTGAGTACTTTTGGCGCGTTTAGAATTGTGGCCGAGACGTGAAGTTTCCAGCCAGCTTCGGGCAGGCCCCTGGTTGACGCGCGACGATAGGTCCAAATTGAGTCTGGCGGCGCGTGGGGAAGATACAAAGCGCAGAGCTTGCGCCAGCTCCGCTCAAGCGCGCGAGCGCGTGCATCACTTGCGATCGTTCGCCAAACTGAATCTTCCATGTTGATTCAAACCGGATGAGGTGAACGCACGATCCGCGGGAATTCGGGGTGGCACGACTACCCCACGGATCGATCCCACAGGTCACTTTGCTGAGTCAGCAAAATCAACCCTTCTTCTTGGCTTTCTTTGCACCCTTCTTCTTCTTCTTCTTCATCTTCGACTTCGAAGTTGCTGAAGCTACACCGGTTTCACAGTCAAATTCGACGCGCTTACAGTCTGCGAGACCTAAGTCAATACTCTCGACGCCAAAATCAAAGAAGTCGGTCGTTGACACCCCACATACCGCGTTTGCTACCAGGTAGGCGCGTTGTCGATCGAAAACGGGATCGCCGAGTGTTTCGTCCGTAGCCATCAACCGCGCAAGTTGATTCTTATCGAGCGAGCCGGTGGACCGATCGACAAACTGCGACATGTAATACTGCCAGGCGTTTGATTTTATGCCCTCTCTGAGCGCCGCAATCGCCATTGCCATGTTCTGTCCGGCCGAGACCTTGTTACGCCTTAAATCCTTCTGCCTGTCTCGAACGATGTCGATAATTCTCTTTGCCATTGCTGTTTCTCCTTCGTGTGTTTTGGACTAAAGGTCAGTTAAGTACACCAGCCAGCTTCAGAAGATCGCGCAGTTCAAATTGCCCCGGCGACGTTCCCAGCCATGGCTGCCAGTCTTTCTTTCTGAGAATTGAATCCATGCTCCCGCGAACTAATCCAATCAGCACTTCAGCGACAACCGTGCTGCCGACCGGGCCCAACCGTCCTGACTGTCCGGCGGCGGCTTCCGCCAGGAGGTAGTACCAAAGGGGCGTTCGTTCAGAAAACCCAAGCGCGCGCACTGCTTGTAGCTGCTGATCGCTGACATTCTGCGCGACTTGCTGGATCTCTTCGGCGTTCATTACCGGCAGGTTGAGAGCGCCAGCGACCGCTTGTCCGGTGGGCAGACGCATAAGGTAACCGCGCAGAAGATTGCGCACCGACAGCCTCGCTTCGACCGGCATCGGCTTCCCGAACGCCTGCAAATCAAAGAGTTCTCGGGTTAATCGAGTGTCAATGGGCCGCGCGCGATTAGTCCCGCGTTCGACAAAGTTTTCCCACTCGATGATCCAATTGTCGGGCAGTGTGGGCTGATCTTTGAGATCGCCGCTGAGCTTGGTGAGTTGGAACAAATCCGTCAACGTAGCGGCCGTACCACTTCTAAAGTTCAGGTTGATGTCATACCGCGGCCGCACCATGCTGTGGCCGAAACGATAAGCAGCTACGCTGAACTCCAGCGGCATGAATAATTCGTCGGCGCCGGCGCGGAACCATCGGTTGCCGGCGCTCAGAATGCTGTTGACGATCCATGGGTCGCAAATCCGCGGCAAAAAGTCTTTGATCAGGATCCATTGGTAGTGTTGCCGCAGAATCGTTCGCGCCTCGTCGAAAGTGTGGCCCTGCGCAGCGATGGCGTTGTGCGCGCGCAGGAATGCAACATGCAACTGCGCGACAATCAGGTTCTCGTCATTTCTCGCGTCGCCGATAAGCGCGGCCCGATCAAATTGAGGATCGGCGCTGCGCGGCCTGCGCGGCAGATCGTTACTCAGATCTTTCCCCGGGACTCGCTCAAAACCAGGCCGCCGCTCTTCGCCGGGCAGCCCAACCGGTGAAACTGCTCCCACCAAGAGGTTTGAACGCGAACGCGGCGCGGGCTGGGAATAAAGGTTGTCGAGGTCCAGATCGGGCTGGCGGCCATTTGTAATTTTGGTCCGGATATCTTCGATCGTCAGCGGCCTCAAATTAGGATCACTCAGGAAAACGAGACGGTCTGACTTCGCCTCAAGGGTAATGTCGTGATCGATGAATTGCCCCAGGTAGGTATAGATCGAAGGAATCGGTGAGTCAGCCGTCGCATCACCATCCGGCTCTCTCATGGACAATCCGAGCGCGACCAGTGCTTCGCGAGTTTCCGGAGTCTCCGGCAACAGCGATTCGGGAACTTGCAGGTCCGGAAACAAGTAATCGAAACGGCTAGTGTCTCTGGTGACAGCGAATGAAAACGGAAGATCATTCTGGTTGTTTGCTTCCGCTACCTTCTCATTAACAAGGGCCAGCTTCTCCAGCGTCGGAACAACGCCATGGGAAATACGCGTCTTGTAGGGGTCTCTCATTCCCATCGATTCTCCGAATCCTTCTTCCCTGGAACTACCTTGAATTGCAAAAGAGAGGTCGCGGGCGTTGCCCAAAGAATTGCCGATGTCAGGCCTTCGTTTACTGGTTTGTCCAGGCGTCAGCGCTTTAGTTCTTGGTCTTCACAAGCCAACGACCTAGTTGCCCCAAATATCTATCATGAATCTCGACCGACCCAAAGACTTTTCCCAGGACTGAAGGCAGAGGCGGCCGGTCGCCGACCACTTTCGCTTCCATTCTGAATCCAAACGCGCAAGAAGCCTCTCCGTCCACGTTCTTAGACCAACAAACGCTTCGCGTGCTCTTGGCGAAGTTCGGAGTTTCGCTGTGTAGGTCTCCCCAAGGCTAGCTGCGTTGCGCAGGATTGAATCTTGCGCCACAAGGCGCACGGCAATTTTCAGCTAACTTGGAAGGAGAAGAATGATGAAAACGAATTTCTTTGGAATGATGGCAACGGTGGTGATGTTGGTCGTCGCACCACTGGGCATCGTAGCGGCCTGGGGTAATCACGGTGGCCAGAAACCGCAAAGCCGGGACGAATACCGGCTCGAAGGGCCGTTCACGCAAGACAATCTGACCGTGTTCCTGATTCACGGCAAGGACAAAATCAAAGGCGCAACTTTTCTGACACTGCAGGAAGCGCTGGTGCAAAAGAAAGTCATCGTGCGCGAAACGCGTTCGGTCAACGAACTTTCGATCGAAAACATTTCCAGCGAAGAGGTCTACGTGCAGTCGGGCGACATTGTGAAAGGCGGCCAGCAGGATCGCATGATGGCTGTCGATCTGATTCTGCCGTCGCGTTCCGGCAAGATTGGGATCTCGGCCTTCTGTGTAGAGAACGGACGCTGGAGCAAGCGCGGCACTGAGGAAGTCACCAGCTTTGGTTCATCGGCCAACGTGATCGCCGGCCGTGATTTGAAACTTGCGGCGAAGAGCGCCGAGTCGCAGGGCGAAGTTTGGAAACAAGTCGCGGTGGCCCAGGACAAGCTGAGCGCCAACACTGGCACGCGCGTGAACGGCGCCGCGTCACCGACCAGTTTCCAACTCGCTTTGGAAAATAAAGAAGTGCAAAAGACTTCGGACAGCTACTTCAATGCGTTGGCCGGAATTGTCGACGGCAAATCGGACGTAATCGGCTATGTCTTCGCCATCAACGGCAAGATTAACAGCGCGGATATCTATGCTTCGAGCGCGCTCTTCAAGAAGCTTTGGCCAAAGCTCTTGAAGTCGAGTGCCATCGAGGCGGTGGCCGAGTTGCGTCGCGGCGAGAAATTCGAAGCGCCGAAGCCGGCCGCCGTGCAGAGTTTTCTGGATGATTCGTCAAAAGGCACTGAGAAGCAAAAGGACGTTTCATCCCGCGTGCAGATGGTCACGCGGGACTCTGATGGGAGCGTGTTCTTTGAAACTCGCGACCGAGCTAAGTCCGACGTTTGGGTGCATCGGAACGTGATTAAGAAGAACTAGGGGCAAAGGGCAAAGGGCGAAGAGCGAAGGGTGAAGAGCCTTTCGCTCTTCGGTCTAACGCTTTACGCTTCTCGAAAAGTTCGTGATCTTGCGGCTGAGAATATCGCGGTCAGTCAACAGCTCCTCAGTATCAGAAGGGTCAAACAGGCCAAGAGTCTCAAATACCATCAACATGGAAGCGTCTTCAAACAAAGACCGTCTGCCAATATTCAAGAACTGTCTAAATTCCTGCGCGTGAGTGCTGCCTGAACCCTCAGATCCTCAAATCGAAAGTGAGGTTTCATCGATTTGCGCTTACCCCTTTGCTCTTTGCCCTTGGCCTTCTTAGTGCACAATCTTCGTCGAATACAGAATCCCGTAAAGCTCATCGGAATGTTTCTCGAACTTGCCGCCGCTGGTCGAGAGGATGATGTTCACGAGCTGGGTCTGGCCGGCGTACTTGCGGTAGGTCATCCATTGCAGACGACGAATGTCGTCAGCCATCTGCGGCTTCGATTCGCGAAACTCAGAGCCCTTGACGCCGTCAAGCTGCAACCATTTCAATTCGTCGACCTGGCCATTCTTCTCGCGCACTTTCGCACCCTCGTGGAAGGCATTCAGACTAATGTCGGTCGGAAAATCAGCCGCCATCGACGAGATGCTCACGATCAGAAACGCGCCATCACCCGATCCGTAATTGAACATATCGTTCGTCACGGTCTGCTTCTTCCAGTTCGCCGGCAGCGTCCAGGTGATGCCCTGCTCGTCCCATTTCACGGTCTGGCCGTTGGCAATGGCCGCCGTTTGCGCGGCGGTTGGGTTCGGCTGCTCGACAGAATCGTTTCCACTCTTTGAAGGGTTACTCGAAGAAGATGACGAATTCGAATTTGAAGAAGAAGAGTTTGTGTTCTTGAGCTTGCTGCTCAAATTGCAGGCCGCGAGCACGAACACCATAGCGACGATTAGGGGAAGATGTTTCATGGGATCACCAGGCGCGTACAGATTCGGAAAGCACCCGCCTTTTACGCTAACGAGGGGCGAGTGTCAAATGAATTCGCGCGGGCCGTCGCGTTGCGGGTGAAATTTCCTGCGAGCCATGACGCGTGATATGCTCGCGCCGCGTTTGCGATCCATTCGATCCAGACAAAGCAAATCCTGAAACCATGCAAAGAAAGCAAAGTGTACGGTCCTTGACGACAGGGATCCTCAGTCTGGCGTTGATGCTCTTACACGTCGCCTGCAAACCGGGGCTCAACTCAAATGCGAATTCGAACGCGCCGACGATCTCCAGGAGTATCAGCACAAAAACCAACTCAGAAGGTGTAAACAACGGCGTCGCCATCAACACGCGCGAGCCCGGGAAATACAGCGCCACGCTGCAATTGAGTATTGAAACAGAAGGCGGCGACAAGGCGGCCAGCGCGCCTTCGCTTTCGGTACAAGTATCGCGCAACGGCAACGATCGGCGCTTTGAATTCAAACTGCCGGATGGCTCGCCCTTAATCTACCTCGATCACAACAACCACCATTACGTGATCGTCCCGGCGCGCAAGGAGTACGCCGAGCTGGCTGATGAGCAGACAGACAAACTCATGACGCCCGATCAATTGATTGAAGATTTGAAGAGCCTGACGGGTGTCGAGCGCGCCGGCGAAGGGCTAATCAACGGGCGCGCGGCAGAAAAATATCGTTACCTCGCGGCTGACAAGAATGCTAAAGCCGGCGACCCCAAAGCCGAAGCGTTCATTTACGTGGACAAGGAAACCGGTCTGCCGCTGCGCGCGGAAAAGTTGCCGCGACGTTCGGCCGACAAAACTACGCGCGTCGTGATTGAGATGCGCGACCTCAAAACAGAAATTGACACGTCGCTGTTTGAACTGCCCGCGGGTTACACGCAGGTCGTGCCTGAGAAAGTGCGTCAACAAATCGACGCGCTGACAAATGAACTAGCGGCGGCGTTGAAGGCGATGATGGCTAACGCACCGAACCCTGGCGCCTCGCCCGCCCCATCCGTCTCGCCAAAATCACACTGAGGGAGTCCGCGGTGCGGTCGCCTCTCACTTCAAATCAACCTGCTGCTTCCGTGACTCCCATGCGATGTTCGTAAACCAACTTACCGCCCAAACTCGCGGCGATCGCCATGTCCAGCCACCCGGCTGCCGAGATCACAAACGGGACTTTCAGATGAAACCCGACCAGTGGCGCACCGTAATTCTTCATGCGTAGATAGAGGCTCGCGCCGAACAGGATCAGCGCTGAGACACCCAAGACCAGGTGCAAGGTGCCCGTCTTTTTCGCCACTGGATCGCCAATCCCTGCCCAATCGACAAGGCCCGGAAGCGCGGCCAGTAAGGCCCCGACAATCCCCGCGGCGATCAGGTACTTCGAAATCAACACCAGACTTGTATTCCGGTGGAAGTAGAAAATTGCGTCGGTGATCACCGACGTGGTCCACAAAGCGATTGGGTAGTGCGCCAGCATCGGGTGAATCGGCGCTCCGGCGAAACTTGCTTTGGTTTTCATGGTTTCCCGCCTTTCATTAGAATCCAATTGCGCATTGCTGCTTGAACCGGAAGTGTTCGCCGCAATTCTTAGTCTGATGAGAGGCAGCCGTCAAGGTCGATTGGAATGTCCGACAAGCTTTAGCTTGTCGCGTTTCGAGCGACAAACTGAAGGAAGCTCTGATTAAGTGACTCAGGAAAAAGAACGCACAGACACTTGAGTCCTATTGGTTTTGGGCCGGGCAGTCCCGTAGGGACGAAATATCCATAGAACAAGATGAACCAAATGAACTTTTTCAGCCCATTTATGGGCGGCAGAAACATGATGTCGCTCCTGACGGAGCTTTGAGGTTAGGCACGCGCATGGTGCTATAAATATTTCGTCCCTACGGGACTTTGATGAAATGTTTCTCCGTTTTCCCCATTCACCCGGTGAAGAAACGAATCAGTCCTCTGAAACAGAGGCTGACATCACAAATGGAGGAAGACATATGACCACGAAGCTAATCGCAGTAGTACTCTTGGCGCTCGCCCTGTCGGCTTGTGATTCGAGCACGACGCCGGAAAGCACCACGAACGCCAACCGAAGTTCAAACCCCAGCACGGCCGCCAGCCCTAACACCACCGCGGCGGAGCAGGTGACTCCGGCGACGACAACGCCGAGCGCGGCGCAGTTCAAAGCGGGCGACAAGGTGAAGGTCACAATCGCCGGAAAGGCGAGCGAAGCCACCATTGTCAGCGTCGACGAAAAGTTGGGCAAAGTCGTCGTCAAGATGTCCGGAGGAGAAGAGAAGACGGTTGCACTCGGCGACGTGAACAAGCAGTAGGGCCAGACAATCGCGCGAGTCTCTCAGCGCCGAGGGCAACTGCAACGGGTTGCCCTCGGCATCAAAGCGTCCGACTATCTTGTTTTAGCGCCGCGCGCTGCTTCATATGTCGCCCGCGAAAAAACTTCAGACGCTCCAGCAGGAAGATTTCGATCAACTACTGCGTTGGCTTGATCCTGACTCTGATCGAGCGGGTCTAATTTACGAAAGGATTCGCTGGCGACTGATTGCGATTCTCGCCTCGCGCGGCTGCGCGGTTGCGGAAGAACTGGCAGACGACATTATCGACCGCGTCGCGCGCCGAGTCGTTGATATCCAACAGACGTATGTTGGTGATAAGGCGATCTACTTTCTGGGCGTAATGAACAACGTGCATCACGAATATCTGAAGCGACCGATGATTTCGGGCCGCCCGCTCGATTCGGATGACGATATCGAAACGAAAGAAATGACGCATGCTTGTCTGGATACGTGTCTGGACACACTTGCTCCGCATTCGCGGCAAATGATCGAGGGCTACTACGCGGCGGACAAGCGAGCGAAGATCGATTTGCGCAAGCGCCTCGCGACAGAATTCGGCGTCAGCCTCAACACGCTGCGATTGCGCGCGTTGCGCATCAGGGAAAAGTTGCAGGCGTGCATCGAGCAATGTCTCGGGGCAGAAGCCCGACCGTGAGGGAGGGCGCAATGCCATGACAGAAGACAAGTACAACCAGTTCTCAGACGACGCGATCCGCGGCTTTCTCCTCGGGCGGCTAGAGGCCGCCGTGCAGTCGACGTTTGAAACGCAACTGTTTACTGACGATCGTCTGGAAGCGCGTGTGCGCCTGGCCGAGTTTGATTTGGCAGACGACTACGCGTTGGCGCACTTGAGCTCGGATGACCGAGCAGCGTTTGAAGAAAAGTATCTGTTGAGTGAAAGGCGCAAGCGAATGCTGAATGTCTCGACCGCATTGCGCGATCGTTTCGCTTCCGCTTCGGACCTGGCAACCACAGTCACGAAGACATCGATCGGCGCGCGGTTGCAGCAGATGTTCGGTCTCAACCAACGCGCCTGGCGGTTGGCTTTTGGGGTCGCGATACTCGCGGTGTTGTTGGGGGCTGCCTGGGTTGTATGGAAAAAACCGCGCATCGCGGAACGCCTCGGCGTGACGATCTTTAACCGGCGCCGTCCCGCGCCGGCTCCGAGGGTGCCGCAGCCGGCTGCGCACTCGACAAACACATCGTCAGCGCCAGAGCACCCGGTTACTCCTTCGCCGATGCTACCGCATGAACCGACTGCGTCGCCGACGATTGTGAGCGTCGCCTTGTACCCCGGCGCATCGAACGACGAAAACTTGCCCCGCGTCGATCTCCCGAAAGGTGAGCCCGACATTGTCCGCTTTCAGCTCGCGCTCAAACCGAGTCAAACTGGAAGCTATCGCGCGGAGCTTTTGACCAGCGACAATCAAAGTATCTTTGTCGCGCAATCACTCCTGTCGACCGACAGTGACGTCGGCCACATCGATTTCGATGTGCCCGCGGCCTTTCTGAAGTCGGGCGGTTATCAGGTCAAATTGAGCCGAGCGGAAGGTGGGCCGACGACAATCGTCGCGAGCTATTACTTTCGGGCACAATAACGGGGTTGGTTAGCGGCGTATAGAGTACCGACTTTAGTCGGGCATTTCGTTTGAGAAGAACCCAACTGAAGTTGGTACTCTAACACCTGTAATCCAGGCGGCCTTACTTGATCCGGCTCTTCCTGCGGCGCAGAAAATCGATCAGCACAAATTGCGAGAGGTTGCCTGGGTTGGCAAAATAAGCTTTGCCGTTCGTCATCGCCGTCATCTGTTTGACGAACTCGACCAGGTAATAGTCGCTCGCGAGCATGAACGTATTGATCATAATACCGGCTTTGCGACAAGCCTGGACTTCGCGAAAAGTCGCTTCCATCACCCACGGATCGCCGCCCATCGAATTCTTGTAGAGCTGCCTCGCCGGGAGCGCAGGCATCCCTGCCTGCGGTTCGCGGGCATCCCTGTCCGCATTTCTTCGTCGTTTAGCAGCGGCACTTGTGCCGCTTGTCGGGACAAGTCCCGACTCTAAACGATATGATGCGGGCGCTCCAACGGACGCTCCATCCAGAAAGCACGCCGTTGGTTTCCCATCCGTGATCATCACGATTTGCTTCATGTCTTTGCGTTGCGCCTGCAGGATGCGCCGCGCCAGACGCAACCCTTCCGCCGTGTTCGTGTGATAAGGCCCGACTTGGGTGGTCGCAAGTTTCGCCAGCGGCAACTCTTCAGCCGTGTCATGGAAGAGCACAATTTTCAGAGAGTCGCCGGGATATTGCGTGCGAATCAGATGACCAAGCGCCAGCGCGACTTTCTTTGCCGGCGTGAAGCGATCTTCGCCGTAGAGAATCATCGAGTGCGAACAGTCCAGCATCACTACGGTTGCACACGACGATTGATAGTCACATTGATGTACGTGTAGATCGCTGTATTCGAGATTCAGCGGCACTGACAGACCTTCGCGCTGAATAGCTGAGAGCAGCGTCGTGTTCACGTCGAGATTGATGGTGTCGCCAAACTCGTAAGGCTTGCTCGCGCTTTCGGCTTCGACGCCGGTAGCGAGATGCGAAGTATCGTGACGGCCGAGCGAACTCTTGCCCAGACTTCCGAGCAGGTTGCGCAGCGTCTTGTATCCAAGAAAATCCAGACCCTTCTCAGTAACTTCAAACTTGATGTTGCGCGGCAGAGGCTCTTCGATCGTGCCCTGCCCGCCGCCGGTCATCTCGCGTTGTTGCCGCTCGGTCTGCGGTTCTTCGTGCAGAGTCAGATAGCCTTCTTCAACCAGACGCTCGATCAGTTGATTCAGCATCTCCTGAAGCTGCGAGCCTTCGTACTTGCCTTCGTTCTCGTCGAGCATCTGCTGAATCTGGTGCTGCGAAAGCAGCTTCTGATCCATCAGCGCCTGTAACAACGCGCGCCGCAACGCGTCGAGCGACGTGTCCCGACGGCTCTGCTGCCGCGTCCAGTAATAGTCGTCGTCGTAACCGGAAGAGAGCAGCGAATCAGACAGACCTTCCATCAGGTCGCCGAGATTTATCCCGAAAACATCAAGGCCATTGAATTTTGAGTAGCGGGTGAACTTCATTTCACATTAGCCGCGGATTAACGCGGATAGACACGGATCAGAACGGAAGAGAGCCAAGGGTTGAAGAAATCGTGTTGAGCACTTAATCATCTGGCTCAAGAAGTGCAGCAATAGAAATCTCTCCGAATTGTCGAACCTTCTTTCGTGAGTTGTCATAAGCAAGTCTTTTGAACTCAGGTTTGATGCCGAAGTTGAACAAGAGACCAACCTCAATTTCGGTAGCACGAAGGTAGTTGAGAAGTTGAGCTTCGTGAGATGGATCGAGAGTGCGTACCGCTTTTAGTTCCAGTAGGACACATCGCTCAATGAGCATATTGGCAACGAAGTCGCCAACCTTCTTACCACGAAACCAGACCGGCACCTCGATCTGGCGGCGCACATCTATCCCGCTTGAAGTCAGCGCAGCTTCAAATGCATTTTCGTAAACCGATTCCAGGAAGCCGTGGCCTAATTCGTTATAGACTTCGTAGAAGACGCCGATAATCGTCTCTGTCAGTTCCTTGTGTCTTAATCCGCGTCTATCTGCGTTCATCTGCGGCTAATTCCTAGCTGTATTTCCCCGTCTCGGTCAGGTCATCGTAAATCATCCCGCGCCGATCCTTCTTCGCTTTCGTCACCGCCGTGTAACCGCCCTCTTCGTTGCGGCTGATCTTATTTTCGGCGTAGAGGCCTTCCAGCACGAACTCGCACGCGGCCACAGTTTGCGCTGCGTCTTTGCGTTTGAAGTCGAACGGAATCAGCACTGTGTCTATCAATTCAGGAACGGATTCGAGCAGCATCACGCACTCTTCCGCTGATGCTGTGTCGGCCAGGCGCACGGTGTTGCCTTGATCGAACCAGACGACCGTGGGCGCAAAGTCGATGCCGACGAAGTAGCCTTCAAAGATTTCTCCCGCAGCGCGCTTGATCAAATCTTTGGCGATGCGGAAGGCGCCGATCTGTTCACCTTCGTATTCCAATTCCATCTTGCCGGTCATCGAAGGAATCGCGGCGTAAATGTCGGCGATGCGCGGGACGATTTGCTCTTCACCGGTCAAGAGCGCTCGGCGTTCGGCGTTTGAGACGACTGATTCCATTACTGAAATCGGCAGGCGCTGGGACACGCCTGAATGTTTGTCGATGCGCTGGTCATCGCGGGCTTCGAATGCAATCTGTTCGATCGTTTCGCGTATGAAATCGGGAACGTGCAAGCGATTTTGGAAGCCGTCGCGTTCGGTCCAGGCTTCCTGCCGCGTAATCTGAACACCCAACCCGATCTCTTTCGGATAGTGCGTCATGATTTCAGTCCCGATGCGATCCTTCAGGGGCGAAATTATCTTGCCGCGGGCGGTGTAGTCTTCCGGATTAGCCGAGAACACCAGCATCACGTCCAGTGGCAGACGCACCGGGTAGCCCTTAATCTGCACGTCGCCTTCCTGCATGATGTTGAAAAGGCCGACTTGAATCTTGCCGGCGAGATCGGGCAGCTCGTTGATTGCAAAGATGCCGCGGTTCGCGCGTGGCAAAAGGCCGTAGTGAATCGTCAACTCGTCGCTGAGCAAATGTCCGCCTTTGGCCGCCTTGATTGGATCGACGTCTCCGATAATGTCCGCAATCGTCACGTCCGGCGTGGCGAGTTTTTCGACAAAGCGTGCGTCGGGACCGACCCACTCGATGTGTGCGGAGTCACCATGCAATTCGAGCATCTGTCGCCCGTAAGCGCTAATGGGATGAAAGGGATTGTCGTTAACTTCTGAGCCGGCAATGATCGGAATTGCTTCGTCGAGCAGGTTCGTCAGTTGGCGGATGATGCGGCTCTTTGCTTGCCCACGCAGTCCCAGCAGAATCAAGTTGTGCTTGGCGAGGATCGCGTTGATGAGTTGCGGCACAACCGTTTCGTCATAGCCAACGATGCCGGGAAACAGTCTTTCGCGGCGTTTGAGTTTACAAATCAGGTTGGCGCGCATCTCGTCTTTGACTGAGACGCTTTTGAAGTCACTCGCTTTGAGTTCACCTAGGGTTCTTGCTCGTTCCATGGAAATGATTCTAACGCATTTGGAGTGCGCCGGCAGAGGGCAGCGGCGACGGCGCTTTGGATCTCGTATCAGAAGCCCGCGCGTCAGCAAGGGCAACTTGCCCTCCCTCACGGTCGGGCTTCTGACACCTCGTTGGAAAACCAGCCAGTCGAGTCACACGTCACCAGCCCATCCGCTTCCAGCTTCTCCAAATGCGCCAGCACGGCTCGCTCGGCCATCGCGTGCGCTTTCGGTGAGACATCCGTGTACGCGCGCGCCACGATTTTCTTAGGCGTTGACGCGCCTTCGCGCACGGCGGCGAGAATTAACTCTTCGCGTTGTATTCGATGCGCGATGTATTCGTCGATCTTCTCGTAAGGGTTTGCGATCGCCGGCCCGTGTCCGCCAAACAGCACGGTGAGATTTGGCAATGCGCGCATACGTTCAAGCGACGCGAGGTAATCGCGCATGTTGCCTTCGGGTGGATCGATCAAGACCGAACCGAATCCGACGATGTTGTCGCCGGAGATCAACGAGCCGGTGCGTTCGTCGTAAAAGCATAGATGCCCGCGCGCGTGACCCGGCGTGTGCAATGCCCGCAGCCTGACCTGTGGTTCGCCTTCGAGAGAGATGATTCCATCGTCGTCGATCATACGATCGACAGGGAATTGATTCTTCAGCGATTCGGCGGTCGCCCGATGGGCGGCGACTGGAACGCGCGAACTATAGTTCCGCTCCAGGTGATCATTCAGAGCATTCACGCCGGCGACGTGATCCGGATGAACATGCGTGAGGACGATCTCACGCACGATTCTTCCGCCGGCGACAAAACTGTCAACGCAGGCAGCTAATGCCGCTTGCTCATCTTCATAAGGCGAGCCGGGATCGATGATCAGAATTTCGCTTGAGCTGTAAACCAGGTAACAGTTCGTGTGCGTCGCCGGAGGTTTGGTCGGCGTGCGAACGGGAAAGCAAATGTAGTTCGGATGAAACTCCATCCGGCGCGTCGTCTCTTGGTGCGCTTCGGGCACAGAAAGAAATCGTGCGACGAGATCGTCAGTCAGCCCGCCGGCCAAGGTCTCAAGCGCATGCAGCACGGGCGGCACGGCGACGACTTCGCTACGTTCCCACTTCGCGTGGGCTTCGCGGGCGGTGGTCCACTCGCCGCTTTCAAGCTCGGAATCAGGAGTCACGCGCGGCGCTTGTTTTGGCGGACAGTTGGCGAGAAAGAACCAGGTATCGAACCTCCGTGGCGCGAACGGCGGCGTGACCCAGCGGCCAACGAAGGTGAAATCATCCGCGTCGAGATGCAAACCGTAATGCCTTAGCAACTCTGGCCACGACATGCGTTTCGATTCGAGATCATCAAACAGCGAAGCCCGCTGGCCGGTGGTCAATGTCTTGGATCCACGCGCGAGCAACACGCCGACTTCTTCGAACAGCTCGCGCGCGGCGCAACTGATCATCGCTGCTTTCTCTTGATCGGCGCAGTTCGAAGCGCGCGCTTCGGCATCCTCGGCTTCCCGCTGACCGCCGGGAAACGCGTGGAAGCCGCCGAGAAACGCGAGCTTTGTGCTGCGCTTCACCAGGTACACTTCCGCGTCGTTTGGGTCGGTGTTGGGGCGAAGGAGAATGACGGCCGCGGCGTCTTTGGGAGCAGAAGAAATCATATCCACAGATTACCCAGATTTCAGAGATTCAAAGAAACAATGAGCCGCGAAAAGGCTCAAAAGGCACAAAGGAAATCACAGTTGCCATGGAGTTAAGCATTCGACTCAATTTCAGTTTTGCCCCTCTTGTGCATTTTTGTGGCTGATTCTCTGCGAAATCTGCGGATGATCACGACCAGCGGAACCTTTCGCCGTCGCCGCCCGTCCACGGGTTGCCGCGCATGTGATAGCCGCCTTCTTCCCAGAAACCGGCTTTGTCTGCGGCGAGAAAGCGCACGCCCTTAACCCACTTCGCGGACTTCCACGCGTAGAGTTGCGGAATGATCAGACGCACCGGGCCGCCGTGCTCGGGTGGTATCGGCGCGCCGTCGTGCAGGAAAGCAAAGAGCGAATCCTCTTGCAGGAAATATTCGATCGGCACGTTCGTCGTCCAGCCGTAGTCGTAAGCCGCGGCGACGACAAACTTCGCTTCCGGTTTCGCGCCGGCGAGTTTGGCAATCTCGCGGGTCGGGACTCCGGTCCAGATATTGTCGAGCCGCGACCAGCGCGTGACGCAGTGAAAGTCTGAGTAGACCTTGACCACCGACAACTGCATGAACGCATCGAGAGAGAATTCGAGCGGTTCCTCAACCAGGCCATCGACTTCAAACTTCCAGGTTGCTAGATCAACCGGCGGCGCGCCGTGCGCATCCAGCACCGGCCACTTCTTGGTGCGCGTTTGTCCGGGCGGGATCCGATTCTCGCGTCGCGTGTCGGGGCTGATGATCACGTCCGGCTCGCCAACCTCTTGAGGTTTGCGCGGATCGGTCGTTTGATATTTGGGATCTTTAATTAGGCTGTTGAGAAAACTCATATGAAGCAGAGATCAGAAGTCAGAGGTCAGAGATCAGAAAGACAGTTTAGGTACTCGCACCTTGCGATTTGATCAGCGCATCAATCAACGATCGTTCCTTATCGACCAGTGTGCGCAGGGCCTGGCCAAGAATTCGCTGAGACAATGAGGGATCGCGAAGCAGCAGAGTGCGGAACGCTTCATCGGGCCACTCTAACACTGCCGAATCTTCTTTGGCGCGCACTGAGGCTGAGCGCGGAATGCCGCAGAGCATCGCCAGCTCTCCGAGAATCGTGCCCGGCGTTGCATCAGTCAAAATCAAATCCTTGCCGCCGCGTTCGACGAACACTTCGAGTTTGCCCGACAGCACCAGCAGCACGAAATCCGAAGTGTCGCCTTCTTTCAACAAGACGCCACCGGCAGCGTGTGTCTTCACGGCGCCGGCGTCAATTAATCGCTTGGTGCCATTCGCCGTGAAGCCCTCGAACAGAGGGAACGTTGTGATCAGTTCAGCGTAGTTTTCGTTCATGATTTTCCTTTTTGGAGTGCGCCGGCAGAGCGAAGCGGCGACGGCGCTTTGATGCGTTGTTGAACCAGGTACTTGCGAATTAACCAAAGCGGTGTCGCGCTCCGCTTGCCACCGCACTCCAAATTACTTCTCGCGGTTCGGCGATTTCCGTTCCGCTAGTTTCATCAACTCTTCCGGCATCCATTTGCCGACGCCTTTGTCTGTGGCGCCTTCGATGCCGGCCGAGCGATCGTGCCAATCGTCGCGCGTGCCTTCGGCTCCACGCTGGCTTTCGTAATTCTCGGTTTGCTCGAGCGAAAGAGTGATGCCCTGCGCGATGCCCTTCCAATCCTTCTGTTGAATGCCGCGCAGCACGAGCGGCAAACCTGCAGACCAATCTTCTTCCGGCGCGCGCGCGTCCTGTTCCGGAATCGTCAGGTTGTAAGTCGGCGGAAATGGTCCGTCGGAAAACTCGCGCACCAGTTGAGCCGCGATCTCTTTAGGCGAGGCCTGCGCGTTCTCGGCACGGATCGCTTGCGCGCGACGAAAGATGTCGGAAACGGACGGATGTGTTTGAGTCATAAAAACCCGATCTGAAATTGAAACTACCTGGGATGCAGATTACCTTACACGTGCTCAGGGCTCAACTCAAGACGAACCTATCTCGACGATCATCGCCTGGATGAACTCCGTTGGGAGCGCGATATTTATAGCTCTCAAAGCCAATTTGATTTACCTTGGAGATATGATGATGTGAGCGTGAGTCTATAGGCATTTGGCTCCTGACGGAGCCAGGACCGCGACGCATTGTCGTTTAATGTTTTCAGCATCCGGGGAACCCTATCGCGCGCGAATGCGTCTAAGCCAGTACAACAAACCGGATCTTGCAGGCGACTCGTCTCCCGGATAGAGCTAGAATAGTTTTAGACAAGGAGCCCAAGTCATGACTCTCCCGAAACGTCTCGTTTCCCTGCTGCTCGTCTATTGCTTTGTCGTCGCTGCCGCGCCGCACACCCGAAGGGAGATTCCGCGCGTCAATCCTGTTTCAACCAGCAGGTCGAGTCCCGCCGCGGCGGAGCCATCATCGATCGGTAAAGCGTTCGACTTTCTCTCGTCATTATTCTCTTCAAAGAGCACAACATCTGCCGACGATGGAGACGCGGACAAAGAAGAGGGCTTGCGCTTTCGTCTGAGCGAAGCGCCTGAGCAACCCGAAGCGCGGCAAGTTACCAAAGTTGCGAACGCGACGATGCTTTCCGATGCCGAGACGCAGGCGATTCTCAACCGCCTGCCACCAATCAAAACAGAAGCCGCCGACGAAGCTGAATTCGTATTGCGCGAAAAATCTCTGCCGCCGCCGCGCACCGGCGCGACTGTCATGCAGCCGTTTCCCGCGCCGAACGAGATGTCCGCGCCAGAGCAGACGACGGCTGGGCCGTTAGAAGTTCTGCGTTACTCGCCCGAAGGCGAAGTTCCGATCGCGCCGAACTTGAGCGTCACGTTTTCTCAACCGATGGTCGCCGTCACCTCGCAGGAAGAAGCGGCCGAAAATGTTCCGGTGAAACTCTCGCCCCAGCCGCCGGGTAAATGGCATTGGATTGGAACGAAGACTCTGTTGTTCGAACCTGACGTTCGTTTCCCAATGGCCACGCGGTATTCCGTCAGTGTGCCCGCGGGGACGAAATCAGCGAATGGTGGCACGCTGGGCGGCGCAAAGACGTGGACGTTTGCGACGCCACCGCCGACGGTGAAAGACTTCTATCCAACCAGAGCCAGCGTCCAGCGCCGAGACGTGTTGATGTTTGCGGAGTTCGATCAGCGCATCGATCCCGCCTCGGTTCTGAAGCACGTGAAGATTGAAGCAGCGAACCAGAGAATCAATTTGCGTCTGGCCACGCCCGAAGAAATTCAGCAGAACGAAGAGGTTCGTGATCTGACGAAGAACGCCCAAAAGGATCGCTGGCTGGCATTTCGGGCAGTCGATGCTGCCGGCAAAGCTGAGAATGCTCTGCCTGCGGGCGCGAACGTCAACGTTTTAATTCTGGCCGGTACGCCTTCAGCCGAAGGCTCGCGAACGACTCAACAAACACAAGCATTTCCGTTCATGACGTTTGGGCCGTTGCGCCTCGTTAACGGTGGCTGCGGCTATGACTTGAAACAGCCCTGTACACCAGCGATGCCATGGCAGATCGAATTCAGCAATCCTCTGAACACCGAAGCGTTGCAAGATTCGCAAGTGAAAGTTGAGCCGCCGCTCGAGGGTTTCAAGATCAGCGCGTACGGCGACCGGCTCACGATTAACGGAAATCCAAAAGCCGACACTACTTTCCGCGTCACCGTCGACAAATCGCTGCGCGATCAGTTCGATCAAATCCTCGGCAAAGATGAAACGGTTGAGGTCAAAGTTGGCCCGATGCAACCATGGATTGGTTTGTCGGGTCAGGGTTTTGTCGTGCTCGATCCGGCCGGGCCGCGCCAGCTCTCTCTTTACAGCGTCAACTATCAAACCGTGAAGGTGAGTCTGTACTCGGTGCAGGCAGAGGACTGGGCTAAGTTTCAGGTTTATCGACAGCTTCATTATCGCAATCCGAACGATGCGGCCGCGAAGAAAGTCACGCTGCCGGGTCGCGTGGTCTTTTCAAGGCAGATCGACCTGAAAACGTCGCCGAACGAGATGATTGAGACCGCAATCGATCTGACACCCGCGCTCAAGGACGGTTTCGGTCAAGTGCTCGTCGCAGTTGAATCGATCACGCCGGCCAGCGACAACTATCACAGTCCGCTGCTGGCCTGGGTTCAATCCACGCAGATTGGTCTCGATGCGTTTGTCGACAATGATGAACTTGTCGGCTGGGCCACTTCGCTCGCTGACGGCGCGCCGCTGAGCGGGGTGCAGATGCAAATTATCCCGTCGAATGTTTCAGGCACAACTGGCGCAGATGGCCTGGCACACCTTCCGTTGAAGCCGGTGTCGGACTCTGCCTTAAGCGTGTTGGTGGCGCGGCGCGGTAACGACGTGGCGATCCTCCCTGAGAACTCTGACAACTGGTGGGCGACAACCGGCTCGTGGCAACAGAAGCCGCAGACGGATCAACTGCGCTGGTACGTCTTTGACGATCGAAAACTCTATCGGCCCGGTGAGGAAGTGCATATCAAAGGCTGGATTCGTCGCATCGGTACCGGCAAAAGCGGCGATGTCGGACTGCTCGACGGCGCGATCAACCGCATCAACTATGTCGTCAAAGATACCCAAGACAACGAAGTCACGAAGGGCGAGCTGACGCCCAATGCTTTCGGCGGATTCGATGCCGCATTCAAACTTCCCGCGAACATGAATCTGGGAAACGCCGAGGTCAAGTTTGAAACCAAGAGTCCGATGAAAGCCTTCGACGCAGAGAATTACGCACACAGCTTTCAAGTTCAGGAGTTTCGCCGGCCCGAATTTGAAGTGACCGCGAAGCTTGAGAGCGAAGGACCACTATTCGTCGGTGACCACGCCGCAGTTTCCGTAGCGGCGAATTACTTTGCCGGCGGTGGATTGCAGAACACGGAAGTCAAGTGGCGAGTAGTGTCGCAGCCGACAAACTTTACGCCGCCAAATCGCGATGATTATACGTTTGGGAAATGGATTCCGTGGTGGGAAAGTTCTTCGGACAACGACGGCGAATCGAATCGCGAGGAGTTTGCCGGGCGCACTGACGCTGCCGGGAAGCACCGTCTGCGGATCGATTTTGATTCAGTGAAGCCGGCGCGACCGTCGACGGTGACGGCGGAAGCGAGCGTCCAGGATGTGAACCGGCAGACATGGAGTTCGACGGCGACATTGCTGGTGCATCCGGCGAATCTGTATGTCGGATTGAAGAGCGACAAGACGTTTGTGCAACAGGGCGAGCCGCTGGTGGTGCAGACGATCGTCACCGATCTCGACGGTAAAGCAATCGCGAATCGCGAAGTGAAGATGCGCGCGCTGCTGCTGGATTGGAAACAAGTCAAAGGCGAGTGGAAGCAGGTCGAAGTCAATCCACAAGACTGTTCCGTGCAGTCCGGGGCTGACGCGGTCAAATGCACGTTCACTTCGAAAGAAGGCGGCACGTATCGCGTGACCGCGACCATTCGCGACGATCGGGGACGCGCGAATGAGAGCGAGTTGACGTTGTGGGTCGCGGGCGGCAAGCGTCCACCGAAAACCGGTGTCGAAGAAGAGAAGGTCGAGCTGATTCCCGATCGCAAGGAATACAAAGCCGGCGACACCGCCCAACTTCTGGTGCAGGCGCCTTTCTTTCCCGCCGAAGCAGTGATGAGTTTGCGGCGATCGGGCATCGTCAAGACTGAACGCTTTCGCATGGATTCATCGACCTACACTCTGCGCGTGCCGATTGAAGAAGCATGGACGCCGAATGTGCATGTGCAGGTTGATCTTGTCGGAGTCGAGGCGCGCTCCGACGCTTCATCAGCCGATCGTTTAGAGTCGGGACTTGTCCCGGCTGGCGGCACAAGTGCCGCCTCTAAACGAGAGTTGAAACGTCCAGCATACGCATCCGGCGAGATCAATCTTTCGATTCCGCCGCTCTCGCGCAAACTAAGTGTCGCCGCCACGCCGCGTGAGAAGACCCTCGAACCCGGCGGCAACAGCGTCATCAATGTCGAGGCTAGAGATGCGAACGGCAAACCCGTGAGCGGCAGCGAGGTTGCCGTCGTGGTCGTTGATGAATCGGTGCTGGCGCTGGTGAATTACACACTCGATGATCCGACGGCGATCTTCTACTCAGAAAGGGATAGTGAGGCGAGTGACTATCACTTGCGGAAGAATGTGGTGTTGGGGAATCCTGGTCGAACCACTGAAGAAAGAGAGCGATTTATCGACGAATTCTGGCGAGCGCGCGGAGCCGGTGGTGGCGGAGATTATGCATTCCGCGCTGGGCTTGCTGAGACCGTGAATGTAACCGCTGCTGCCAGCCGTCCCATGATGATGCCGCCCCCACCGCCAAAGCCGGGCGGCAGTGGACCAAAAGAGATTCGTGTGCGCGAAAACTTCAACGCGCTCGCGGTCTTTGCTCCTTCCGTGCGCACGGACGCGAATGGTCGCGCGCAGGTGCAGGTGAAACTACCCGACAACCTGACGCGCTATCGCGTCATGGCCGTTGCGGTGGCGGGCGGCAAACAGTTTGGAACCGGCGAGTCGGCGATCACCGCGCGTCTGCCTTTGATGGCGCGACCTTCCGCGCCACGATTCCTGAACTTTGGCGATCGATTTGAATTGCCGATCGTTCTGCAGAATCAGACTGACAACGCGATGACTGTGGATGTTGCCGTGCGAGCGAGCAATGCTTCGTTCATCGATCGTTTAGAGTCGGGACTTGTCCCGACAGGCGGCACAAGTGCCGCCTCTAAACGGAGCGAATTAGATGCTACAGGACGGCGCGTGTCTGTCCCCGCAAATGATCGCGTCGAAGTGCGCATTCCCGCTGCGGCGGTCAAAGCCGGCACGGCGCGTTTCCAGATTGGGGCGGTCTCTGGCCGCTGGTCCGATGCGGCTGAAGTTGAATTGCCGGTGTGGACGCCAGCGACTACGGAAGCGTTCGCCACCTACGGCGAGATCGACGACGGCTCGATCAGTCAACCGGTCAAGGCGCCGGCGAATGTCTTTCCGCAGTTCGGCGGACTTGAGATCGAGACTTCATCGACGCAACTTCAGGAGCTGATTGATGCGGTGATCTATCTCACCAGCTATCCGTATGAATGTTCAGAACAGCTTGCTTCGCGCATCATCACAATCGCGGCGTTGCGCGACGTGCTGACGGCATTCAAAGCGAAAGACCTGCCGTCGGCGCAGGAAATGGAAGCTGCGGTAACCCGTGACTTGAAACGCCTGCAGGGCATGCAGAACGAGGACGGCGGCTTTGGCTTCTGGCAGCGCGGCAACGAATCGTGGCCTTTCCTCAGCATTCACGTGGCGCATGCCTTGGCGCGCGCAAAGCAGAAAAGGTTCGACGTGCCGCAGGAGATGTTCGACAAGTCACAGAAGTATCTGCGCGAGATCGAATCGCACATTCCGTCGTACTACAGTGTCGACGCCCGACGCGCGATCGTCGCTTATGCGCTGTACGTGCGCGCGCAGATGGGCGACCGCGACGCGGCGCGGGCGCGCAAGCTAATCGCCGAAGCGGGTCTGGAGAAGCTTTCGCTCGAGTCGGTGGGCTGGCTGCTGTCGGTTTTGTCAGGCGATAGCAGTTCAGTGAGCGAAGTCGCCGCCATCCGTCACTTGCTCAACAATCGCGTCACGGAAACAGCCGGCACGGCGCACTTCGTCTGCTCGTACAGCGACAGCGATTACCTCGTGCTGAATTCAGATCGTCGCGCCGACGGCGTGATCCTCGAAGCGCTGATCGGCGATCAGCCGAACAGCGATCTGATTCCAAAGATCGTGCGCGGCTTGCTCGGGCACCGGACGCGCGGGCGTTGGGAGAATACGCAGGAGAACGTCTTCATCCTGCTGGCGCTCGATCGTTACTTCAATACCTTTGAGAAAGTAACGCCCAACTTTGTGGCGCGCGCGTGGCTGGGTGAACGCTTTGCGGGTGAACAGCAATTCAAAGGGCGCTCGACCGATCGACAGCAAGTAAATGTGCCGATGCGCTATCTCGCCGGAGCAACCGGCGCGCAAAACCTGATTCTCAGCAAAGACGGCAGTGGGCGGCTGTACTATCGCGTCGGCATGAACTATGCGCCGAGCGATCTGAATCTAAAGCCGGCGGATTATGGCTTCACGGTCGAGCGTAGTTACGAAGCCGTCGACGACCGAGCGGACGTTTCACGCGATGTCGACGGCGCGTGGCACATCAAAGCCGGAGCGCGCGTGCGGGTGCGTTTGACGATGGTCGCGACGGCGCGGCGTTATCATGTCGCGCTGGTCGATCCCTTACCGGCCGGGTTCGAAGCGTTGAATCCCAGCTTAGCGACGACCGGAAGTATTCCGCGCGATGAAAAGCAAACCGGTGTCGCAGAGCTCGGTGCCCGATCGTACGGTTATGCCTGGTGGTCGTGGCGGGCCGTCTGGTACGAACATCAGAACCTGCGTGACGAACGCGCGGAAGCTTTCACTTCGCTCTTGTGGGAAGGCGTGTACAAATATTCTTACGTTGCGCGCGCGACGACGCCGGGCGAGTTTGTGGTGCCACCGGCGAAAGCGGAAGAGATGTACCATCCGGAGACTTTTGGGAGAGGGAAGACGGATCGGGTGAGAGTGGAGTGAAAGCCGCAATTGGAGAATAGCCACAGATAAACACGGATTTTCACAGATAAGGGAATGCGAATTCCGATCTGTGCCGATCCGTGGTCATCCGTGGCTGATCAATTCGTGATCCCCATCTGCCAGAGCATGAACGAAAAGTCGAACGCCGTTTCGTGAATCGCGTCATAGCGTCCCGACGCCCCGCCGTGACCGGCACCCATGTTCACTTTCAAAAGCAGCGGGTTGTGATCGGTTTTGTAATCGCGAATTTTCGACACGAACTTCGTGCCTTCCCAGTACGGCACCTGGCTGTCGTTGAGCGACACCTTCACCAGCATCGCCGGATAATTCGCCTTATGAACATTGTCGTAGGGCGAATACTTCTTCATGTAGTCGTAAGCGGGCTTCTCGTTGGGATTGCCCCACTCGATGTATTCGCTGGTCGTCAAAGGCAGCGACGCATCCAGCATCGTGTTCAGCACATCGACGAACGGGACCTGTGCGACTACGGCTTTGAAAAGATCGGGTCGCATGTTCGTGACCGCGCCCATCAACAAACCGCCGGCGCTGCCGCCCTGAATCACCAAACGATCGCTGGAAGTATATTTGTTCTTGACCAGATGCTCGCCACACGCGATGAAATCCGTGAAGGTGTTCATCTTGTTCATCATGCGACCGGCGTCGCGCCACGGCTCGCCCAACTCGCCGCCGCCGCGGATGTGCGCGATGGCAAAAACGACACCGCGATCGAGCAAGGCCAGACGGCTGGCGGAAAAAGTCGGCGAGATGGAGATGCCGTACGAGCCGTAACCGTAAAGTAGCATCGGCGCGGAACCATCCAGCTTCACGTTGCGGCGATACACGACCGACATCGGAACCTTTGTGCCGTCGGTAGCGGTGGCGAACACGCGCTCGGATTTGTAGTTCGCTTTATCAAAACCGCCGGGCACTTCAGTCTGCTTTAGCAAAGTCGCCTTGCGCGTGTTCATGTCGTAATCGAAAACCGAACTTGGCGTCACCAGCGATTGATAGCCGTAACGGAGCACGCTCGTTTTGAATTCGCGATTGGCGCTGAGCCCGGCCGCATAAACCGGTTCGGGAAATTCAACTCGGTGGCGCTTATTGGTCTTGAAGTCGATGATCTCGATTTGCTCCAGGCCATTTTCCCACTCGGAGAGCACTGCATGATCGGCGAACAGGTCGATGCCTTCGACCTTCACAGCCGGCCGATGAGCCACAAACTCTTTCCAATTCTTCTCAGACGGATCGGAAACCGGCGCCGTGACGACGCGGAAATTCTTCGCGCCCTTGTTCGTGCGGATATAGAAGAGGTCGCCGCGATGATCGACGTCGTACTCGTGATCGGCCTGACGCGGCAGAATGATCTTCCATTGAGCGTTTGGATTGTCGGCCGGAATGTACCGACTCTCGGCCGAAGTCTTGCTGGCAATCTGAAGACCTATTATGGCTTTGTCGCGCGAGCGGCCGACGCCGATATCAAACAGCTCGTCTTTTTCTTCGTAGACCAGATCGTACTTGTCACTGCCCAGCACATGGCGAAACATCTTGTCGTTGCGCTTAGTCACCGCGTCTTCGGTCACAAAGAAGAACGTCTTGTTGTCAGTAGCCCAGGCCATGTCATCGACGCGCTCAATCTTTTCCGGAAGCAGTTGGCCGGTGCTCAGGTTCTTCACTTGCAGCGTGTACTGTCGATAGCCGGTGTTATCGGTTGAATAGGCCAGCAAATTGCCGTCATCGCTGGGCGTGAAACTTCCGACCGACATGAACTTTTGTCCCTTGGCCAGTTCATTCACGTCGAGAATGATTTGCTCAGGTGCGCTTAGCGTCTGATGCTTGCGACAAAAGATCGGATACTGCAGACCCTCCTTGGTGCGGGAATAGTAAAAATAATCGCCCCAGCGATAGGGAACATTTTCGTCCGTTTGCTTGATGTGACTGAGAATTTCGTCGTAGAGCTTCACTTGCAACGGCTCAGTCGGTTTCATGATCGCGTCGGTGTACGCATTCTCGGCTTCGAGATGAGAGATAACCGCGGGGTTCGATTTCTCGCGTAACCAGAAATAGTTATCAACCAGCTTGTCGCCGTTGATCTCGGTGACCTTTGGTTTCTTTTCCGTGGCTGGAGGTTGCAGCATTGAGTTTCCGTTTTGGGCTGTGACCTTCATAAACGTAATGGTTGAGATCGAGAGAACTAAAAGCGCGAGCGCAAATCTTCGGTAGCTCATACGACTATCCTCACATTAGTTAATTGGGCTGAAATAACAAGAAGAATCAACTCTTCCTGATGAAAATGGTTTCAACAGGTTCTGGCTCCCTCTTGATCAAATCCTGATTATAACTGCGCATCATAAGTCCCTTTACCTGAAGTTGATTCTTTTCGTCCAAAGTGATTGAAACTTCTCGATCGCGGTACTTAAACGACCAGTTGTTCTTGCCCGTCTCTTTCACTGCATAAGGCTCGCTCCAGGTGCGCTCGTGTTTGATTGGATCTTCGAAGAGACTAACGAACACAAGAGCCTTGCGATCCTGTTGTCCAAATCTGAGAGCACTGGTGCCGTTGGACTTTACGAATTTTGGATTGTCTGCCGGATAGCCTTCCTTCACCATGTCTTCGACCCAATTCCCTAAAATCGATTCGGGGAGTTTGGTTGACGCGCAGCCGGCAAAGGCGAATATGACGCAGGCTGTGACAAGAGCGAATCTGAAATCTCTGAGCGTCATTAAGTCTAACCGAATTTTCAAACGAGCGAACTGCTCGTCAGTCATGAACCGTTCAACCACGCAAGGGATCGCCCCAGCCTGACTGAACGTACTTGCCGTTCTCGACGATGCATGGGACGGTCGGGTCGTCGTCCGAAAACTTGAACATCTCGGCGCGATACTCGCGATTGGTCTGGGCGTCGCGATCGATGAATGCAACACCGTTCGAGTTGTAATGGTCGCGCGCCTGCTGGCAATAGGGACAGCCAGGTTTGGTGTAGATGACTAATGCCAATTCGAAAATCACCTCCGCGAGTGCGGTTAGTCTAGCAGGTAGGCGATGAAGTTGAGAAGCGAGGGGTTTTGGATTCCGTGTCAGAGCCGGGAGCGGTAGCCACCGGATCAATCGCCCGACGCTGATTAGGACACGAGCGTTGAGGTCTTCTTTAGAATTGAGTCATGATCCGCCTCGCTACCGCTCGGGGTTCTGACACGGACTGCGCCCTCCAAAATAAAAAAGGGGCGAGTGTGCCTCAACACTCGCCCCAGCAGCATGACCCAAGTAGGTTATCCGGAATCAGCCCCTCCGGGTTGAAACTTCAGTCACGCTGATCTTGTTGCACCCTCCCTCACGGTTTCTGCCCTTGCTACTGCCCAGCCACTACTTCGGCGGCTCTTTCTTGTCTTCGCGAACATCGCGCACATCACGTCGCCGGCCGCGCCGATCATTTCTCAGGTCACGTCGATCACCGCGAATGTCACGCGTGTCGCTTCTAATCTCTCGCCGATCGGCGCGCAGCCCAGCTTTCGACTCGCCCTCTCTTCGGTCTTCGCGAAGGTCGCGCACATCGGCCCGGCGTTCGCGTTCATCCCGGCGAATATCGCGGCGATCGTGACGGATGTCGCGCGTGTCGCGGCGAATCTCACGGCGATCAGAACGCAGCTCACGGCCTTTTGGTCCAGCTGCGGCCACGCCACACAAAGTCGTGATAGCTGCGAACAAAAATAAACTACGGAAAAGTATCTTTCTCATCTTCTCGGTTCCTCCTGATTTTCGAATTCGTTACCTTGCTCACTACTTCGAGCTATTCAGGTTCGCCTCCGAAGAGGCAGGAGGAGATTAAACGCTTACTCGACAGTGCCGCCGAATTCAGCGTTTACGTTCGCGGCGAAACCCCTTGCTAACCCCTTAGACGCTGCCGCTCCACGGCTGGACGAACTTTTTGCCGAGATTGGTTGGAGCGCAGGCAATAGTCTGGCGTAGGCGTGGGTTCTCGGCTAAGATGCTCAACCAAACGCCGACGCGCGGTTGCGCGGCTGCTGCCCAGACCGCGTCAGCACGAAGCATCGACGCCGCACTCCAAAATGAAACGTTGCCCAACATGCCGGCGCACTTACACCGACGAGACGGTGAAGTTCTGTCGGGTTGACGGCGTTACCCTCGTCAATGCGTCCGCAGAGCTAAGTGAATCGGAAGCAACGCGCGTCCTGCCGGAATCTCGCGCCACGGCCGAAGCGCCCACCGAAGCATTTCGCAGCACCGGCGAAGGCAAGCTGACCACCTCGGCGTTAAAGCCCGGAGCGGCATCGGCGGCCATCGGTCCGGCGCGAAAATCGATGAGCGGTCGCACCCTCGCCCTGATGGTTGTGCTGGGTGTCCTGATCGCCGTCGTTCCAATAGTGATCGTGGTCGCGGGATACATCAGCTATCGCCACGCGCGCAACACGGAAGTCGCGATCGATTCAATCGCGGTGCTGCCTTTTGAAAATCAGAATCGCGACGCCAGCGTTGAATGGCTGTCGGATGGGGTTACAGAAAGCATCATCAACAGCCTGACCCAACTTCCGAACTTGAAAGTAATCGCGCGCAGCTCTGTCTTCCGTTACAAGGGCAAGCAAACTGATCCCTTTGCCGTCGGCAAAGAGTTGGGCGTTCGAGCAGTGCTCGTCGGGCGCATGATGCAGCGCGGCGATAGCATCAACATCAGCACTGAGTTGGTAGACATCCGTGACAACAAGCAACTTTGGGGTGAACAGTACGAGCGGAAAGCGTCAGACCTGATGTCGCTACAGCGCGATATTGCTGGTCAAATCGCGAACAACCTGCGGCTGACAATTTCCGGCGAAGCGCACAACCGCATGATGAAGCATTACACGGAAAGCCCAGAGGCTTACCAGCTCTACCTCAAAGGACTTTTCTACTGGAACCGACGCACCGGCGAGTCGATCAAGAAGTCAGTCGAGTATTTTGATCAGGCGATTGAGAAAGATCCCTCTTACGCGCTCGCATATGCCGGCAAAGCGCTGGCTTACGATCTGTTCTACGACTACGGCGTGGCATCTTCCGCCGATAGTTCCCCCCTGGCGAAGGCGGCGGCTTTGAAGGCTTTGGAACTCGATGGTTCATTAGCCGAGGCGCACGCGGCCCTCGGTCTCTATAAGTGTGCTTACGAATGGGATCAGCCCGCTGCAGAAAAAGAGCTTAGAAGGGCGATTGAACTCAACCCGAACTACGCGACCGGGCACCAATGGTTGGGCAACGCGCCCTTGCTCGCGATGGGGCGCTTCGATGAATCCATTGCGGAAGGCAAACGCGCCGAGGAGCTCGATCCGCTCTCTCCTGTTATTAGGGCAGATCTTGGCGACGATCTGCTATACGCCCGGCGTTACGACGAGGCGATCGCTCAACTGCGCCGCACGCTGACGCTGGAGCCGAAGTTTCAGTATGCGCACTGGGTGCTGGGCTCAGCCTACGACTTGAAAGGAATGTATGGAGAAGCCATCGCCGAATATCAAAAGGCCCTCCAGATAAGTGATGATCCCTGGATTCGCGCGCTGCTCGCCCGCGCGTCTGCATTGTCAGGCCAACGGGCTGAAGCGTTAAAGATTCTTGAGCAGTTGAAAGCGGACTCCGCGCGGCGTTTTGTCCCGGCCTTCGCCTACGTGCAGCTATACATCGGCCTTAGCGATAAGGATCAGGCGTTTGCCTGGCTCGAAAAAGATTTCGCGGAGCATTCCTACCATCCAGCGAACTATAAAGTCGATCCGATGCTCGATCCGCTCCGCCCCGATCCACGGTTCGCTGATCTGGTGCGGCGCGTCGGACTGCCACAGTGAAGACGCTAAAGAGATGAAACGCTGCCCTGCATGTAAGCGAGTTGAGACCGACGACGCGCTCGTTTTCTGCCGCGCCGACGGCACGGCTTTGGTCAGTGATTCAGGTTCAGCCAGCGCGGACGCTGGTACAGCGAAGTTTGCCTCGGCGGCGGTGGCAAGTGAAGTAGAAACGAGTGTCCTGCCTCAACATGCTACGGATGCCGGTATCAGCCGCTCGACCGGGTCGACGACTGTACTTGATCCTCAACAGACGATTGGCAGAACACGCGAACTGAGCAGACCGAAACGAACTAAAGCGATCGTGTTTGTCGGAGCTGCAATCTTCGTTGCCGCGATTGCGGTTTCTGCTTACTTCTACTTCTCACGAAAGAACAACGCCGCTATTCAATCAGTCGCCGTGCTGCCCTTCACGAACCAGAGCGGCAACACCGATGTCGAATACCTGTCAGACGGCATCACTGAATCGCTCATCAACAGCTTGTCGCAGCTTCCGAATCTTTCAGTTAAGGCGCGCAGCACAGTGTTCCACTACAAAGGCAAAGACGCTACGCCGCAACAGGTCGGATCGGAATTGTCTGTGCAAGCTGTCTTGAATGGGCGCGTCGCGCAGCGCGGTGATCAGTTGACACTGAACCTGGAGTTGGTCGACGCACGGACCGGTAATCAGATTTGGGGCGAGCAGTACAACCGCAAGACGGCAGACCTCGTTTCGTTGCAAAGCGAAATTGCCCGCGATGTTTCAAGCAAGCTGCGGGTGAAACTGTCGGGCGCCGACGAGCAGAAGTTAGCGAAGAGCTACACGGCGAACCCGGAAGCGTACGAGCTCTATCTCAAGGGCAATTATTTCGCGGCCAAATACACGAAAGACGGATTACAAAAAGGCATCGAATACTTCGACCAGGCGATTGCCGCCGATCCTAATTACGCTTTGGCCTACAACGGCTTGGCTCTTTATTACATTGCAGAAAATGACTGGTACTTGTCTCCTCATGAGGCGATGCCGAAAGCGAGAGAGGCAGCTAAAAAAGCTCTGCAGATAGACGATACGTTAGCCGGTGCTCATGCCTCCTTAGCCGTAGTTGCCGATTGGTACGACTGGGATTGGGCCACAGCAGAGAGAGAGTACCGGCGAGCTATCGAACTGAATGCAAACGATCCAAGGCCACACGAATTCTACGGTTGGTTCCTGGCTGAGAGAGGTCGAGTCGCCGAAGCGATTGCCGAATCAAAACGAGCACAACAACTCGATCCAATTTCGCCGGAAGCAAATGTATTCCTTGGCCAGATCCTGGTTTTCGTTCATCAGTACGATCAAGCGATTGCCCAACTGCACAATACGGTCGAACTGGACGCCACGTATTGGTTGGCGCACGATTTTTTGGGCCGAGCGTATGAACAGAAGGGGCGATTGCCGGAAGCTGTCGCGGAGTTTCGACGCGCGCTTCAGCTCGAGGACGCGGTTCCTGAGAATCGGTCCATGCTTGGGCATGCTTATGCGGTGTCCGGTAAGAAAGCTGAGGCGCTGAAGATCATCGAAGAGTTAAAGGATTTATCTGCGCGAAGCTATGTTCCGCCCTACAATATCGCGGTCGTTTATGCCGGATTGGGAGAAAAGGATCAGGCATTCGCTTGGCTCGAGCGCGCTTATAACGAGCGCTCGTTTTACTTGACCTAGATCAAAGTCGATCCAGACCTCGACAGCCTGCGCGACGACCCGCGCTTCACCGATTTAGTGCGCCGCGTCGGGCTGCTACAATAAATTTGTTGCATGGTAATCTGCTGCTATGGATAGCAAGCGTCAATGAAGAGACTAATTCCTAATCTGGTTGGGTCGTTTTGGATCATCGCGATGTCCGGCGTGGCAGCCGCGCAGTTCGTCTCAGCAGATACGTACACGCGCTATGAACTGCTGGCGCCGGAAACTCATCAGTTCAAGATCTATTACGAAGTGACGGAAACGCGGGTGGGCGCGCGCTTTCACTTCAACCAGATTCGCGAAGGCAGCGAAGCGTCCGATGAGTCAGTGATCGATCTGGCAACTGGGAAGCCTCTGAAGTTCGAAGTCGTCACCGGCGCGCAGGCGAAGATTGATTCGCCCGCCGAGAACTTTGGCCCGACCGCGCGTTACATCAAGGTGCTTCTGGCGCATCCGATTCCGGCCGGTGGCGAGTATCGTCTGGCAATCATCAAGACTTACAAAGACGACAAGAGTTACTACACTGAAGGCGAGCAGATCGTTTTCAAACGTCCGCTGGGTATTCCGCGCGACAGCATCGTCCTGCCGACCGGCTATGAAATTGTTTCGTGCTCGGTGGCGGCGCAGGTGTTGATGGAAAAGGATGGCCGCTTGAAACTGGCATTCGTGAATCCCGGCAGCGGCGGCCAACTCGAGGTGACAATCAAAGCGCGAAAGCTTAGTCAGAACCACCTGCGGTAGCGGGTGGGCCAATGTGTTAGTCGCAGATGAACTAGTCATGTGCCCAGCAAATGCGATTCGAACTTTAAGGTGGTTCATTGTTACCGCCGTCGCCGTGTCCGGTTTGTGGTGGGCCCGCCCGCTACCGCAGGCGGTTCTGACCTGTGCGGCGCAAGCCCAGAACCCGCAACCCAATCTCAGCGAACGCGCCTACCAGGATCGGGAGATTCTCTACGAGTTGCAAGCGCCTGAGTCGCACGCTTTTCGTATCACTCACGACTACACCGTCCGCAAAGTCGGTGAACGATTTTATTTCAACGTAGTGCGCGCCGGCAGCCATGTAACGGATCCGGAAAGCATCGACCTCGACACCGGGGAAAAGCTGAAGTGGGAAATCATCAGCGGCAAGCAGGCCACAGCACGCAAGCTTCCCATAGGAGAAGCGGTCAAAGACGACGCCGAGATCGTCGTCACGCACCTCGCGCACCCAATCAAAGCGGGAGAGACGAGCCGGATTCGCTTGAAAGAAACGTATGTGGATCCGAAAAGCTACTACACGGATGGTGAGGAGCTGGTCTGGGATCGAAGCTTTGGGCGCTTGCGCAACACGGTAGTGCTGCCGGCAGGCTGGTACCTTACCGCACTGGCTTCGCCCGCGACGATCGAGACGCTCGCCGACGGACGCGTCTCAATCTACATCGTGAATCCGCGCAACGATGATGTCCGTGTGTACTTTCGCGCGCGCAAGCGACAGTGAGCAGACCGGCGTTCAGAGTACCGACTTCAGTCGGGCTTTACGACTTTGAAAGAACCCGACTAAAGTCGGTACTCTAAACACCTGTTTCCTAAATTGACTCACTCCTGTCTGCCCGGAAAACCTAGTCTAACGTTACCAACTCGTATAGAATCCCCGCGAATTTCTGACTCGGAAAATCGGAAACGGCTTTGGCTCTTTCACCCGGCACAAAACTCGGTCGTTACGAAATTCGCTCAAAGATTGGCGAGGGCGGAATGGGCGAGGTGTATCTGGCGCAGGACAGCAAGCTCGATCGTAGAGTCGCGCTGAAGATCTTGCCTGCTGAAGTTGCCGCTCATCCAGATCGGATGAAGCGCTTTGTGCAAGAGGCAAAGGCTGCGTCGGCGCTGAATCATCCCAACATCATAACGATTCACGAGATTGACGACACGGATTCAGGCCACTTCATCGCGACCGAATTCATCGACGGCGAGACGCTGCGCCAGCATGTTCGAAGCACGTCGCTGAAGCTTGGGGAGGTACTCGATGTCGCCGCGCAGATCGCCAGCGCCCTTTCCGCGGCTCACTCGGCCGGCATCGTTCATCGTGACATCAAGCCTGAGAACATCATGCTGCGCACGGACGGCATTGTGAAGGTGCTGGATTTCGGGCTGGCGAAATTGTCAGAACCGCCTGCGGTAGCGGGCGGGCCCGGCGTCGACACCGAGGCGCCAACGCGCGCGCACGTTAACACAGAGCCCGGCATGGTTATGGGCACCGCCATTTATATGTCACCGGAACAGGCGCGTGGGATGGAAGTGGATGCGCGTACGGATATCTTCAGTCTGGGCGTGGTGATCTACGAGATGGTCGCCGGATGTTTGCCCTTCGCCGGCTCGAACGCAAATGAAATCATGGCCGCCATTCTGAGCGATAAAGAACCGTCGCCGCTGGCTCGCTATACCCAGGACGCGCCGGCGGAGTTGGAGCGCATAGTCGCCAAAGCGCTACGCAAGAATCGTGATGAGCGTTACCACACAGTGCAGGACCTGCTGCTCGATCTCAAAGCACTCAAGCAGAATTTGGAATTCGAAGCCCATCTGTCGCGTTCGGCGTCGGCCAGCCTTAGTGAAGCTCCCGCGACGGCGAGCATTGGAAAATCCATGGCGACGCTGGCGCAATCGGTTTCGCCGACGCCGGAAGGCGGCCGCGCACACCCGACGTCGAGCGCCGAATACGTGGTCAGCGGAATCAAGCAGCACAAGCTGGCGGCAGGGCTGGTCGTTTTGGTGCTGGTGATTGGCGCAGTGGGCCTCAGTATCTTCCTACACGCACGCAACACGGAAGTCGCGATCGAATCGATTGCCGTCTTGCCATTCGAAAACCAAAGCCGCGATCCGAACACAGACTATTTGTCAGACGGGGTGACCGAAAGCATCATCAACAGCCTGACACAGCTTCCCAACTTGAAAGTCATTGCGCGCAGTTCGGTCTTTCGCTACAAGGGCAAAGCAACAGATCCGTTTGCGGTCGGTAAAGAGTTGGGCGTGCGCGCGATTCTCACGGGCCGGATCATGCAGCGCGGCGACAGTATCGTCATCAGCACCGAATTGCTTGACGTGCGTGACAACAAACAACTCTGGGGTGAGCAATACAGCAAGAAGGTCTCCGACATACTTTTGGTGCAACGCGATATCGCCAAAGAGATTACCGGCAACCTGCGGCTAAGACTCTCTGGCGAAGAGCAGAACCGCGTTGGCAAGCACTACACCGACAATGCCGAGGCGTATCAGCTCTACTTGCAGGGTCGATTCTATTGGAACAAGCGCACGGAAGAGAGTTATCAAAAGGCGATTGATTACTTCCGACAGGCGATCGCAAAGGATCCAAACTACGCGCTCGCCTACTCCGGGCTTGCCGACTGCTACAGCTTTCTGAGCAGTCAGGGCATTCGCTCGCCGCAAGATGTTTTCCCGTTGGCGAAAGACGCGGCGACGAAAGCCATCCAGATTGATAACTCGCTATCGGAAGCGCACACGTCGCTCGCGTACGTCAAACTTTATTACGATTGGGACTGGGCCGGCGCCGAAAGCGAATACAAGCAAGCCATCGCTCTGAACCCGAACTATCCGACCCCGCACCACGGCTATGCCTACCTCTTGATCTCATCAGGTCGCACCGAAGAGGCAATTGCCGAGATAAAGAGAGCGGAAGCGATCGATCCGCTCGCGCTCATTTTTCAGACGGATCACGGCGAGTTTTATTATTTTGCGCGGCGGCCTGATGAAGCGATCTCTCAACTGCAAAAAGCCATCTCCATGGACTCCAGCTTTGTGCGCGCGCATTTCTTGATGGGCCGCGCCTTGATTCAAAAAGGCCGGTGCGACGATGGCATTACTGAGGCCCTGAAGGCCCAGAAGATGGTGCCGGCAATCGAGGCGCTGGGGTGGATTGGCCAGGAGTATGCGTCGTGCGGGCGGAAGGCTGAAGCTGAAAAAGCAGCGGCAGAGCTGAGCGAATTATCGAAGCAGCATTATGTTTCGCCGCACTGGTTCGGCGCAGTGCAGGCGGGGTTGGGAAACAAGGATGAGGCCTTTAAGTGGCTCGACCAGGCTATCGATCTGCGCTTTGGCCCAATGATCTATCTCAAAGTGAATCCGATCTGGGATCCGCTGCGTTCGGACCCGCGCTTTGCGGAAAGACTGAAGCGCGTGGGACTGTCGCCATAGGCGTAAGCTGCCAGGTGAAGAAGAGAAAGGAAGGTCACGGAATTTCAAAAGCGCCAAAGGCGCGAGATGTCGCGTCTTCGGCGCTTCGGTAAAAAGAAACGGTCCTTTAACCTCAGGTTTATCCATTCACCATTTACGATTTACTATTCAACACATGCGATACAGACAATTCGGCCGCACCGGCTGGCAAGTAAGCGAGATTGGTTACGGGATGTGGGGCATGGGTGGCTGGTCAAACTCTGATGACCAGCAGTCGCTAGAGTCCCTGCAGGCCGCGGTCGATCATGGCTGCAACTTTTTTGACACCGCGTATGTTTACGGGGAAGGCCGGCGCGAAAAGTTGCTCGGCCAAACCGTGCGCGCTAATCCGGACAAACGACTCTACACTGCGACGAAGGTCCCGCCGATGAATAAGCAGTGGCCGGCGCCGCCAGAGTCTACACTGAAAGAATCTTACCCGCCGGATCACGTTGAAGAGTACGTCCACCGCAGCCTGAAGAACGCCGATCTGCAAAGCTTCGATCTGATTCAGTTTCACACCTGGAACGATGTCTGGCTGCGCGATGATCGCTGGCTCTACAAACTGGACGACCTGCGCAGTCAAAAGCTCATCCACGCGATCGGGCTCAGCCTGAATCGCTGGGAACCATGGAATGGCGTGCGCGCAGTCAGGACCGGACAGATCGATGCGGTGCAGGTCATCTATAACATCTTCGATCAGAATCCTGAGGATGATTTGTTTCCGGCGTGTGAAGAGATGAAGGTGGCCGTGATTGCGCGCGTTCCGTTTGATGAAGGCACGCTGACGGGCACGCTCACGAAAGAAAGCCGTTGGCCCGAAGGTGATTGGCGCAACACCTACTTTGTTCCCGACAACCTGATTCCGAGTGTCGAACGTGCCGAAGTTTTGAAAGAAACTCTGCGCGAGTGGAATGAAGAGCATTCGTCGGCGATCACTATGCCCGAGTTGGCCTTGCGCTTCATCCTTACTAATCCAATTGTCAGTACGATTATTCCCGGGATGCGCAAGCTGGCTCACGTCGAATCAAACATAGCCGCGAGCGACGCCGCTCCGCTGCCTCGGGAGTTGCGCGAACAACTGAAAGAACATCGCTGGGTGCGCAAACCCACGCCGTGGTCGCAGTGAAGGGCGCACGCATCCTACCGGTACTCAGCGCGCTGGAAAAACTAGCCTCACGTTAGCTACTCGGATAGAATCTGGCCACAGCGCGAAACACCGATCCATTTACAAACGCCGCTGAGACCGAATCCCCTATGGACTCGCAACTTTCATCAGGCACAAAACTCGGCCGTTATGAAATACGCTCGAAGATTGGTGCGGGCGGATGGCTGAAGTGTGATTCGCATGGGTCATTCGGGTTTGAGATTCCATCGCGGCGCTGTCGATTGGGACTCGGGTGATGTTAAGATTTGCCTATGACCGTAACCGTTTCACTTCCGGACGAGATCCTATTGCAGGACAGCGATGAAGTCTCGCGAAGGGTGCTCGAACAAGTGGCGCTCGACGGTTTCAAGTCGGGCCAGCTGACGACAGCACAGGTGCGCCGCATTCTCGGGTTAGCATCGCGACTGGAGGTCTATGACTTTTTGGCCGCGCATGGGGTTCCCTGGGTTGATTACGACGAGGAAGAACTGCGACGGGAGGTCGATCATCTCGCCAAACTCGTCCCCTGATGATCGTCATCGCTGATACGTCGCCGATCAACTACCTGGTTCTCATCGGGGAACAGGACCTTCTGGCTGCGCTCTTTGGTCGGGTTATTATCCCTCAAGCGGTCTTTGGAGAGCTTGAAGCAGCGGCCACCCCTTCCCTGGTTCGTCAATGGCTCGTGAATCGGCCTCAATGGATCGAACTCAGGACGACAACCTCCGCGCCTGATCCAGCCTTGTCTCACCTCGATGAAGGTGAGAGAGAAGCTATCCAATTGGTCGAAGAATTAAAGGCGGATTTGCTGCTCGTGGATGAAAGAGCAGCGCGCCGTGAAGCAGCCAAACGAAATCTCGCGACCAGCGGAACTCTCGGTGTCTTGGATCGCGCTGCTGAAAAGGGGCTGGTTGATTTTTCGCTCGCGCTGCAAAAGCTGAAGCAAACCAGCTTTCATATCTCATCTTCGGTTGAGCGTTTCTTTCGCGATCGCGACGCACGAAGAAAGAGCGGGGGATAGGTGATAGTCAAACGATGACCTTTTCATCAGGCACAAAACTCGGGCGCTATGAAATCCGCTCGAAGATTGGCGAAGGCGGTATGGGCGAGGTGTATCTGGCGCAGGACACGAAGCTCGACCGCAAAGTTGCGTTGAAGATTCTGCCTGCCGGCGTTGCCGCCGATCGCAATCGCATGAGCCGATTCGTGCAAGAAGCAAAGGCTGCCTCCGCGCTGAATCACCCCAACATCATCACGATTTACGAAATCGGTGAGACGAACGGCACGCATTTCATCGCTACTGAATACATCGAAGGGGAAACTCTTCAAACGCGGCTAAAAGGGGAGCCGCGCAGTCTCAAGTCCACGCTCGAGATTGCTCTGCAAGTCGTGTCGGCGCTGGACGCGGCGCATCGGGCGGGCATCGTTCACCGCGACATCAAGCCCGACAACGTGATGGTGCGCCGAGACGGGATTGTAAAGGTCCTCGATTTTGGACTGGCAAAACCGACCGCGACTGATACTCCTGAAGTTGATATGGAGGGTAAGACCAAACTACAGGTCAAAACCCAGGCGGGCATGATCATGGGAACGGTTTTCTACATGTCGCCCGAACAAGCACGAGGCAAAGAGACGGACGCCCGAACGGACATCTGGAGTTTTGGTTGCGTGCTGTATGAAATGCTGACCCACCAAAAACCGTTCCAGGGCGAGACGATGACCGACGTGCTCGCCAACATCATTCATCGAGAGCCGGCCTCGATTCTCGCACATCGAAGAGACACGCCCGCGGAACTTGCGCGCATCATCAGCCAGGCGGTCTGCAAGGACAAAGACGAGCGCTACCAGTCGGCGAAAGAATTGTTCGAGGATTTGAAGCAGTTGGAAACTCGTATGCTGGTTGAAGCCGAACTTATTCGCAGCGGAGAAGCCGAGAATTCTGCGCCAGTTCAACCGTCTGCCTTTCATAATTCAATAGCCGTGTTGCCGTTTGCGAATATCAGCGCTGAAACGGACAACGAGTATTTCAGCGAGGGGTTGACGGAAGAGATCATAATGAATCTTTCCAAACTGCAAATGCTGAAAGTCGTCGCCCGCGGCTCAACTATGCGCTATGTGAAAGAAGGGAAAACCCATCAGCAAGCGGCGAACGATCTCGGCGTGAAGTATTTGTTGGAAGGAAGTGTGCGGAGACACGGCAACGATCTCAGAATCACTGCGCAACTGATTGATGCGATGCGCGACGTGTATTTATGGGTGGAAACATATCGCGGCACGATGGAGGACATTTTTGACATTCAAGAGAAGGTCGCGGCGGAAATAGTGCAAGCGCTTCAACTGCGACTATCCTCGGATGAAGAGCAAATTCTCAAGAAACGCTTTACGGAAAACACCGAGGCTTATCAGCTTTATCTCCAGGGCCGTTTCTTCTGGAACAAGAGAAGTGAAGAAGGGCTGAAGACGGCGATCAGGTATTTCGAAAAAGCAATCGAAAAGGATCCGCAGTACGCGCTGGCGTGGGCTGGCATTGCTGATTCATACAGTTTGCTGGGCGAATACGGAAACATCCCGCGTAAAGAGATCTACCCAAAGGCGGAGGCGGCAGTTAACAAAGCATTGGAAATCGACGACCGGCTGGCGGAAGTCCACACGTCGCTTGCGAGTCTATTAATGTTGAGCAAGTGGGATTGGGTGAATTCCGAGAAGGAATTCAAGCTGGCGCTTGAGTTGAATCCGAACTATGCAACCGCGCACCACTGGTATTCCCAATGGTTACTCAACATGGGCAAGCTTGAGGAATCGCTCCGAATGATTTCACGGGCGGCAGAGTTGGATCCCGTCTCACAGGCAATACTAAAGGACAAGGGATTAGCCCTGTATTACAGTCGCCAGTACGATGACACTATCGAGATAGCAAGGAAGACATTAGAGCTGGATCCAAATTACGCGGCCGCCCATCGCCTGCTCTCCCTTGCGTATCAAGGTAAAGAACGGTTCGATGAAGCTATCGCCGAAAACCAGAACTGGGGCGCGCTCACCGGTAACAAAGTCGAAACTACAGTTGCCCTGGCGCAACTCTTTGCGGTTTCAGGGCAAATCGAAGACGCAAAGAAACTCGTTGAAGCCGTGGAGAAGGACAAACTCCTGATTGATCAAGCCTATCGTGGATTGGCATTGGTCTATGCAGCTCTGGGCGAGAATGATCTTGCGTTCGAATGGCTTGGGAAAAGTTACCAGAGGCGCGAAGAAGCAATATTGAGTCTCAAAGTTGATCCGAAAATGGACGGGCTTCGTTCCGATCCTCGGTTCACTGCGCTGCTAAAGAAGATAGGTGTTGAGGAATGAATCAAGCAGACGCATTAGAAGATTCGTGATTACCGGGTAGCGCAAGGACTAAAGATGCGATCTGGCTTGCGAAGCCCGCGCGCCCGTGAACATCGGTGTGGTTGCTCGATAAGAGCACGCTTATCGCTGCCCTTCGCTATCGTTTCAAAATCTGGCACGCGCACCCAAACACCTATACAATGTGGCGTTCTCGGCGCCACCTATGGTCTTCCTACCTGAACGTTTGCAGCTATGAGCATTGCTGCCGGCACAAAACTCGGCCGTTATGAAATCCGCTCGCAGATAGGCGCGGGCGGGATGGGCGAGGTTTATCTGGCCCAGGATACCAAGCTCGATCGCAAAGTTGCGTTGAAGATTCTGCCTGCCGACGTTGCCGCCGATCGCAATCGGATGAGCCGTTTCGTGCAAGAGGCAAAGACTGCTTCGGCGCTGAACCATCCCAACATCATCACGATTTACGAGATCGAGCAGATCGACTCGGTGAATTTCATCGCCACCGAGTTCATCGATGGCGAGACGCTGCGCGAGCGCATGCGCGCGCCGATGAAGCTCGGCGAAATTCTCGATGTCGCCATTCAGGGTGCGAGCGCGCTGTCCGCGGCTCACGCGGCCGGCATCGTGCATCGTGACATCAAGCCTGAGAACGTCATGCTGCGACGCGATGGCATTGTTAAGGTGCTCGATTTCGGTCTGGCGAAACTAACGGAGCGACCGCCGTCAGATTCGGTGGACACGGAGGCGGCGACGAAAGCCCGGGTGCAAACCGAACCGGGAGTGGTGATGGGGACCGCCGCCTACATGTCGCCCGAGCAGGCGCGCGGACTGGCAGTAGATGCGCGCACAGACATTTTCAGTTTGGGTGTTTTGACTTACGAGATGATCGCGGGACGACCGCCGTTCGAAGGCTCGAACATGAACGAAATTATGGTGTCGATTCTCAGCGACCGAGAGCCATCGCCGCTGGCGCGCTACGCGCGCGAAGTTCCCGCCGAGTTGGAGCGGATTGTCGAGAAGGCGCTGCGAAAGAACAGGGACGAACGCTATCAGACCGCCAAGGACCTCCGGCTTGATTTGAAGCGCTTGAAGCAGCGTCTTGGGTTCGATGCTGAAGTAGAACGTTCCAGACCACCCGAGATGAGCAGCGATCAGACCACTCCTGCTCAAGCGCCGGCAACTTCAGACGGACAGCGTACGCAAGTGACGCGTTCCGAGTCATTCGCAAACAGGGTGAAACGCAACAGATGGAGTTTATTGATTGCCGCGGCGCTGCTGGCGATTGCAATCGGCCTCGTCTATTTCTTTTACTTCGCGAGACCAGCCAAAGCCATCGACTCCATCGCAGTTCTGCCGTTCGCGAACATCAGTAATGATTCGAGCACGGATTACTTATCCGACGGAATTTCCGAGGCGCTGATTAACAGCCTGACTGAGTTGCGGCAGTTAAGAGTAGTGGCGCGCAGTACGGCTTTTCGTTATAAGGGCAAAGACGTTGACCCGCAGGCAGTCGGCCGCGAGTTGAACGTCCGAGCGGTGCTCATGGGGCGCGTGCGTCAGACAGGCGACACGCTGAATATACAGGTGGACTTAGTTGATGCGACGACAGGTGCACAACTTTGGGGTGAGGAGTACGAGCGCCGAGTCTCGGACGTGCTTTCGGTCAAGCAAACAATCGCGCGGGAGGTCACCGAGAAGCTAAGGTTGAGACTGTCAGGCGAGGAGCAACAACGACTCGTCAAGCGCGACACAACAAATGCCGAAGCGTACCAGTCCTACTTGAGAGGGCGCTATTTTTGGAACAAGCGGACTGCGGACGGGATCAGGAAAGCGATCGAGCAGTTTCAGCAGGCGATAGGCCGCGACCCAAATTATGCGCTCGGCTACGTCGGGCTGGCCGATTGCTACGTGGTGCTGGAAGTGTATGCCGGCGCGCCCGCAAGCGAGAGCCTCCCGAAAGCCCGAGCCGCTGTAGATCGCGCCCTGCAGCTTGATGACTCGCTCTCAGAGGCGCACACGTCCTCGGCCTACACCTATCAAATGCAGTGGCGCTGGTCGGAGGCGGAGGCCGAGTATAAGCGGGCCCTCAGCCTCAATCCGAATTATCCGACGGTGCATCACTGGTTTAGTATCTATTTCAGAGCCAGAGGGCAATTCGATGACGCGATGAGAGAGATCAAGCGAGCGCAGGAGCTTGACCCTCTTTCGTCAGTCCTAAGCTCTAATGTCGCTGAGACCTATTTGCTAAAGGACGACCTGGGTTCAGCAATTGAACAGTCGCAGAGGATTATCGAACTCGATCCGGGTTTTCCGGGAACGCACTTTACTCTCGGGTCGGCGTACCTCAAACAGCGGCGTTACGGAGAGGCAACTGCGGAGTTTCAGAAATCGGTTGAATTATCAGCGAGAGCAAGCCAATGGTTAGCTTTCCTGGGCCACTGCTATGCGGTTGCAGGTAAGCGAACTGAAGCACTTCAGATTCTGAAAGAACTCGAAGAGAGATATACGAGGCGCGAGGCTATCGGGCAGTTTCTGGCCCGCGTGTATGCCGGTCTCGGAGATAAGGATCAAGCATTCGCCTGGCTGGAAAAGGATTTCCAACAACGCAGCGGGGAGTTGCCAAATATTACCTGGAGACTGGGTTTTGAAGACCTCCGCAGCGACCCACGCTACGGAGACCTCGTGCACCGCATGGGACTAACGCCGTGAAAGGACGACAAGGCTCGTCGGATTAGAACAGCGGGCAAAATCTTCGACTACCGCGCTTTGTTGGGCGTAACCAGGATGATGATTCATGGCAGATGATCAGGAGCCGAAATCCACAATCGATGATCTAACGCCGGAAGTCGGCGCCGCGACCGATGTGGCGCCGCTCGGGCGTCTCGATCCAAAGCCGGCGCATGAACTGACCGCGGCGGAAGACAGCCAACCCGTTGACTGGAGCCGCGTCACGCAGATGCCGGAGTTTCGCGCGATGGTCCGCGCCAAACTGCGGTTCATCGTTCCGGCCGTTGTCTTCTTTGTCGTTTATTATTTCGCGCTGCCGGTGCTGGTTGGTTATGCGCCTGGCCTGATGTCGAAACGCGTGATCGGCGTGGTCAACATCGCCTACCTCTTTGCGCTCTCGCAGTTCTTCATGGCCTGGATCATCGCTGCACTCTATCTGCGAGCTGCTGCCCGCTTCGACAAGATGGAACACAAGGTAATCGAGAAAGCCGAAACCGAACTTGGATCACAGCGAGGGAACAAGTAATGACGATGGCCCTCGCGATGTTCCTTTTCTTTGTCGGCATCACTTTGCTGATCACCTATTGGGCGGCGCGGCGCACGAGTGGTGCGAACGCGTTCTTTGCGGCTAACCGGCAGATCAAAGGCTGGCAAAACGGTTTCGCCGTCGCCGGCGATTACATGAGCGCCGCGTCATTCTTAGGGATCGCCGGCATCATCGCGTTTCAGGGCTACGACGGATTTATGTATTCGGTTGGGTGGCTGGTGGCGTATTTGACTGTGTTGCTGATTGTCGCTGAACCTCTGCGCAACGCCGGGAAATATACGATGGCCGACGTGCTGGCCTATCGACTTAAGGCGCGGCCGGTGCGCGCGATGGCTTCGCTAAGCACGATCACGGTCAGCATCTTCTACATGATTGCCCAGATGGTCGGCGCCGGTGCACTCGTCGCTTTGCTCTTGAAGAACTCAGGCATCAGTTATCGCGCTGCGGTCATCGGCGTCGGCGTCTTGATGATTGTCTACGTAGTGTTTGGCGGAATGCTGGCGACTACCTGGGTTCAGATTATCAAAGCCATGCTGCTGATGGGCGGCACAATCCTTTTGAGCATTCTGGTGCTGGCCCACTTTGGTTTCAGCTTCGCCAACTTCTTCAATGCCATTGGTCACGTCGTCTATCACGAGAAAGGCGTCGAAGTCGTAAAGGACTTCCTGCAGCCGGGTCTGCGTTTCAAGCCACCCTACGGCGCGTTGGATTTGATCTCGCTCGGGATGGCGCTGATCTTTGGCACCGCCGGCCTGCCGCACATTCTCGTGCGCTTCTATACGGTGCCGGATGCGAAGACCGCGCGCATCAGCGTGGTGTGGGCAATGGGATTGATTGGCACGTTCTACATCCTGACGACGTTTCTGGGTTTTGGCGCGGCGACGATTGTCGGACGAGACAAGATCGCCACGAGCGGCGGCACAAACATGAGCGCGCCTTTGCTGGCGCAATCACTGGGCGGCGATTTCTTCTTTGCGTTCATTGCCGCGATTGCTTTCGCCACCATTCTCGCAGTGGTTGCGGGACTGACTATTAGTGCTTCGACTTCTTTTGCGCACGACTTTTACACGAACGTCATACACCGCGGCACTGAGCGCAAGCCGGGAGAAGAAGTACGTGTCGCCCGCGTCACGGCGTTTGTCGTCGGCGCCGTCGCGATGGCCGTTGCTATCCTGCTCGGCCCGAATGCAAACGTCGCGTTTCTGGTGGCGTTGGCTTTTGCGGTTGCCGCCTCAGCCAATCTGCCCGTGATCGTTTTGTCTTTGTTCTGGAAACGATTCACTACGCGCGGCGCGGTGTGGGGGTTGGGCACGGGTTTGGTGGCGTCAATCCTTCTGATTATCATCGGCCCGAGCATCATGGGTGTTGACGCCGCCGGTGCGACTGCTGCGGCGCACTTAATTCAACGCCCACCAATCTTTCCGCTTGAGAATCCAGGGCTGCTCAGCATTCCGCTGGGATTCGTCGGCGCTGTTTTGGGCACTTTGCTGGGAAGGGAACCAGCGGCTGAAGCAAAGTACGATGAGCTTTTGGTGCGTGCGTCGACCGGCATCGGCGCAGAGAAGGCGAGTGGGCATTGAGCGCCAGTCGGCGTTATTTGTCCCCGCAGGGGACACAGTCAATAGCCGTGGGTGCAACCCACGGAACCGAGACCAAAGAACAAACCGACCCTGAAAGGGTCGAAGTAGATTTCCGAAGACAGGAGATCAATTGCGACTGCGACCCTTTCGGGGTCAGAAAATTCTTGACTATGCGTTCCGTGGGTGCAACCCACGGAACCGAGACCAAAACAAATCGACCCTGAAAGGATCGAAGTAACCTCACAGGACAAGGAGCATCGCGGATGTCCCAAACACTAATCAGCCTGTTGGTGCACGTCGTGTTCTCAACGAAGAACCGAGTGAATCTGATCACTCCTGAAATCGAACCAGACCTTTTTGCTTACATTGGCGGCATTGCCAGAAAGAAAGAGTCACGCCTGCTGGCCGCGGGTGGCGCAGCCGATCACGTTCATCTGTTGATCTCGCAATCAAAGAACATCGCACTGAGTCCGCTGGTTGCCGAGTTGAAGAAAAGTTCGTCAGCTTGGATCAAGACTAAAGGCAAAGAGTTTGCTCGTTTTTATTGGCAGGATGGTTACGGTGGCTTTTCAATCGGGAAATCACAAATCTCATCGTTGAAAACGTATTTTGCTCGGCAGAAAGAGCACCATAGAAAGCGAACCTTTCAGGAAGAGTTCATCGAATTCCTGGAGAAGTACGAAATTGAATACGACGAGCGTTATTTGTGGGATTGACCTTATGACTGCGACCCTTTCAGGGTCGGAAACTTCTTGACTGCGTTTCCGTGGGTTTCACCCACCGCTATTGAATAAGTCCCTTTCAGGAGAATATTTGCGCCTTTTCGAAATTCAACTAATAATCGGCTTTGATGACGCTTATCTCTCAACACGCGACTTGGCCGCTACGAAATCCGCTCAAAGATCGGCGAAGGCGGAATGGGCGAGGTCTATTTGGCGCAGGATACGGAATTGGACCGAAACGGTTAAGATCAAAATTGTTATCACGAAGGAGGTCATCTATGCCACGTCTAATCGCCGCCATGGCACTCGCACTTCTCCTCGTAAACCTGGCGGCCGCACAGGATCGCGCGACCTTTACGGTCGGCAACGCGACCGCCGCGCGCGGCCAGAAAGCCACCGGCACGATTGAAGTGCCCGCCGGCAGCGACGCCGCCTTGAGCATTCCCGTCGCCGTCTTTCACGGCGCGAAGCCCGGGCCGGTGCTCGCGATCGTCGCCGGGTCGCATGGCACTGAATACACTTCGATCATCGCACTTGAGAAATTGATCACCACGCTGAACCCCGCTGAGATTTCCGGCACCGTGATCGTCGTCCCGCTAATTAACATCCAATCGTTCGAGCAGAAAGTGCCGCACCTCAATCCAGTCGATCGCAAGAGCATGAACCGTTGGTATCCCGGCAAGATGGACGGCACCCAAACCGATCGCGCTTCGTTTCTGATCACCAAACAAGTCGTCGAGCAATGCGATCACTTGATCGATCTACACGGCGGCGACCTGGACGAGAGCCTGCGGCCTTACAGCTATTGGACCAAGACCGGCAACGAGAAGCAAGACCAGATTTCGAAAGAGATGGTGCTCGCATTCGGTCTTGATACGATCATCATCTCGGCTGACCGGCCAAAGGATCCGCAGGCCTCACGCTATCTGGAAAACACCGCGACGGTACGCGGCAAACCATCAATCACCGCCGAAGCGGGATACGCCGGAACCGTCGAAACCGACGATCTCAACGCGCTGGTAAATGGCTGTCTCGGCGTGATGCGCTATTTGAAAATGTTACCCGGCGCCGCGAACGTGATCGAGCATCCGGTCTGGATCGAAAAGGTCGTGACCATTGCGAGCGAGCAAACCGGCATCTTCTATCCGCTGGTTAAGCGCGGCACTTATGTCGAGCAGGGAATGAAAGTCGGTTACGTCACGGATTATCTCGGCAAAGTGATCTTTGAAGCGCGTGCGCCGGTGGCCGGTGTCGTGCTTTACGTTTGCGCCGTACCGTCGATGACGAAGGGCGCGACGATCGCCAACATCGGCGCGGTCGCGCGGTAAGAACACAACTCGCCACTGTTGTTTCGGAACTCTGGCACGCTCACCCAAACACCTATACAATGCGCCTCGGTCGAGACTTGGATTGCGTAGGTCAAGCGTCAGTCGAAGGAGATAATCATGAGTAAACGTTCCCGTACTTGCTGTTTCCTTTTGGCGGTGTTCCTGGCGGGAGTGACTGCTGCGCAGTCGCAGACCGCATCGATCACGGCGATCAAGGCCGGCCGGCTCATCGACCCGGAGACCGGAACGGTGACCACTAACCAGGTGATCCTGATTGAGGGCGAGAAGATCAAGGCGGTCGGCGCCAACCTGGAGATCCCCGCCGGGGCAACGGTTATCGATCTATCGAAACTTACCGTACTGCCCGGTCTGGTCGATGCGCATACTCACATGGCGCTCACCTACAAAGAGCAACCGGAAAATAACTACTACTACCTTACCTACGTCATGGAATCCTCTCCGTTGCGCGCGATCGAGGCCGCCTCAAACGGAATACAACTTCTCAACTCTGGCTTTACGGTTATTCGTGACGTGGGGAACAACGCCATGTACGCGGACACGGCGCTGCGACAGGCGATCGAGCAAGGCTGGCTGCCCGGTCCGACCGTGATTCCGTCCGGACCGATCATTGGCAGTACCGGCGGCCAACTCTGGCCCACGCCAGAGATGTACAAAGATCACAACATCATCTTTCCAGAGTACATCGATGCAGACAGTCCGGCAGAGATCGTCAAAGCAATTCGCCAGAACATGTTGTTTGGCGCCCGGACGATCAAGCTGTGTATCGACTGCAAGCCCTGGGGCTATTCAGTGGACGACATCAAGCTGGCGATCGGCGAAGCAGCGAAAGGCGGCTGCAAAGTTGAAGGGCACGTGCAAACACCCGACGGCGCCCAGCGAGCGATCGACGCCGGCATTTACATCATCGCTCACGGTAATGCGCTGACGCCCGAACATCACCGGCAAATGGCGGAGAAGGGAATTTTCCTGGCGGGCACCGATACGCCATTCACCAAGTACCGCGGCAGTGAAGCGGCCTTCAAGGTGACGGTCGCCAAACTGCGCGACGCCTGGGAAAAGAAAGTGCCGCTGACCTTCTCGACTGATTTCGATTACTGGAACGAGCGGATGAAAGACGACAAGACCGGCGAGTGGTTGACGCGCGGCGAGATGACAATTGCTTTCCTGCAAACGTGGAAGGCCGCCAACATTCCACCCGCGGATGTTTTGCGCGCGATTACGATCAACGGCTACAAGGCGGCCGACATAATCAAAGAGCGGGGCCCGATCAAACCCGGATTCTTCGCCGACATGATCGCGGTCTCAGGCGACCCGCTCACCGACATCGACGCGCTGCGCAACGTGCAGTTCGTGATGAAGAACGGCATGGTGTTCAAGAAAGACGGTGTGATGACGCCCGAGAAGTTTTTCCACCCCGGACCGGTGCGGACGCCAAACGGTAGGTGGACTCGCTGATTTCACCAGGCACAAAACTTGGCCGCTACGAAATCCGTTCGCAACTCGGCGCGGGCGGGATGGGCGAGGTGTATCGCGCGCGTGATGAGAAGTTGAATCGGGACGTGGCAATCAAAGTTCTGCCCGCATCTTTATCTCAAGACGGAGATCGACTGCTGCGATTCGAACAGGAAGCACAAGCCGCGGGCGCCTTGAACCATCCGAACATTCTTGCCGTTTACGATGTGGGTACGCATGACGGTTCGCCCTACATCGTTTCAGAATTGCTGGAAGGTGAAGAACTGCGCGAGCAACTCAACGACGGCTCGCTCCCGCAGCGCAAGGCGCTCGACTACGCCCAACAGATTGCTCAGGGCCTGGCAGCGGCGCATGAACGAGGGATCACTCACCGCGATCTCAAACCTGAAAATCTCTTTATCACTATTGACGGCCGCGTGAAGATTCTCGATTTCGGTTTGGCAAAGTTGCGGCCACCGCGCAACGAGAGTGTCAGCTCTGAAATCGATACCCGGAGACAGATTACCGATCCGGGCACTGTGATGGGTACAGTCGGATATATGTCTCCGGAGCAAGTGCGCGGGCTCGAAGCCGATCATCGTTCAGACATTTTCTCGTTCGGCTCGATTCTCTATGAGATGCTCAGCGGCCAACGCGCTTTTCGCCGCGAGACGATGGCCGAAACGATGACGGCGATCCTGAAAGAAGAGCCGCCGGAACTAAGCGAGACGAACGCGAAGATCAGTTTGCCGCTGGAAAAGATCGTGCGGCGGTGTTTGGAGAAAAAGCCGGAACGAAGATTTCATTCGGCCAGCGATCTTGGCTTTGCACTCGAAACCTTATCAACGTCATCGGGCTCAGGGCTCGAGACGGTAAGAGACGATGTGACCGCTGAAGGTCGGGCAGATGCGGCGCAAACCTGGCTTAAGCGTAATGCATGGCTGGCCTGGATCGTCGCCGGTGTGCTCCTGGTAGCGGCAGTGATATTTGCGATTCCTTACTTCTTCCAACGCGCGGCGGTAGCTCCTGCGGTGACGCGATTCACGATTGCGCCACCCGAGAAGCTAGTCATCGGCGAGTCGCTCGCGCTGTCGCCCGATGGAACGCGCCTGGCGTTCAGCAGCACGGATGAGAGGGGTAAGACTTTGCTCTGGATTCGCGTGCTCGACACGCTTACTCCGCAGCCGCTACCCGGCACTGAGGGCGGGCGCTTTCCTTTCTGGTCACCTGACAGCCGCTCCGTCGGATTCTTTGCCGATAGCAAACTCAAGAAGATTGAGATCTCGGGAGGCGCCGCTCAGACATTGGCCGATGCTTCCATCGAGCCGCGCGGCGCAACGTGGGGACGAAACGGAAATATTCTGTTTTCTCCGGGCACGCTCACTCCAATTTTCAGAGTGTCCGCCGCCGGCGGCTCAGTCTCGCAAGTGACTCAACAGGACCAATCGCGCGAGGAAACTTCCCATCGCTGGCCCTACCTGCTGCCGGATGACCGCCACTTCATTTATTTCGCGCGCGGATCAAATAAAGAGAATCAAGCTCTCTTTGTAGGCGCATTGGATTCGAAAGATCGAAAGCTGCTACTTAATGTTGAATCAAACGTCGCGTATATGCAGACTGATGCGCCATCACGCGGTGCCGGCCTCTTGTTGTTTGTGCGCGGCCGGACGCTAGTGGCGCAGCCGTTTGACGCAGACAGGTTGGAGTTATCTGGTGAGCCTCGAGCGATTGCTGAAGACATAATGCACTATGGCGAAATCGGGCCGACCGCCCTCGGTATCTTTTCTATCTCCACGAATGGTGTCCTTTGCTATCAAACCGGCAACAGGGAGCTGAGCCAACTAACCTGGTTCGACCGCTCAGGCAAGCAACTCGGGCAAGCAGGTTCGCCGGGACTCTACAACGAGCCGGCGCTCTCACCGGATGGGCAACGGCTTGCACTCAACAGCGATACGCGAGAGCTGGGAGACATCTGGATTCTGGAGCTGGCGCGCGGCACGTTCACCCGTTTCACATTCGATCCCAACACCGATAGGCGTGCGGTCTGGTCACCGGACGGCAGCCGCGTCGTGTTCACTTCAAACCGCAGCGGTCGTGATCACTTGTACCAAAGACTCGCAACCGGCTCAGGTGGCGATGAATTATTGCTCCCGGACGCCGGCGTGACCGCTGACGATTGGTCGCCGGATGGGCAGTTCCTGTTGTACGAGGCGAATCGCCCAGGTTCGTACGTCGATCTCTGGATTCTGCCGATGACCGGAGACCGGAAAACTTTCCCTTTCCTCCAGACACCGTTTGACGAGACCCACGGCCAGTTTTCGCCTGACGGTCGATGGATAACTTATGTTTCGAACGAATCGGGACAGCCTGAGGTTTATGTACAGACCTTTCCACCGTCCGGGGGCAAGTGGCAAGTGTCAATAGGCGGCGGAGATCAACCTCAATGGAGACGCGACGGGAAAGAGATTTTCTACCTGGGCCCAGACAGGAAAGTGATGGTGGTATCAGTGACGGCAGGCGCCTCTTTCCAGTCGGGAACGCCGGCAGCGTTGTTCCAGACACGAGTTGTGCCATCAAACTTGACCGGGGCGCGGAATAATTATGCCGTGGCCCGGGACGGCCAGCGCTTCCTGGTCAACAATATCGTTGAGAACAACGCTTCGCCCATCACTGTGGTGCTGAATTGGACCGCGGGCTTGAAGAAATGACTCTCGTCAACCAGACCATCTCGCATTACAAAATCGTCTCGCTACTCGGTGAAGGCGGGATGGGCGAGGTCTATCGCGCGCGCGACACGAAACTCGGTCGTGATGTCGCGATCAAGGTTTTGCCCGCGGCATTCTCGACCAACGCGGAACGCTTACGGCGTTTCGAGCAGCTTCCGGCGCGACGGGAAAGAACTGTTCTATCTGGCGGCGAACGGAAAGCTCGTGGCCGTGGAGGTGAAGGCCAATGCTTCCGGCTTGGAGTTCAGCGCGCCCAAGCCGCTGTTCGATACGCATACGAGTGACCGTTACGCCGTGACCGCCGACGGGCAGCGGTTTCTGATCAGCACACCGATCGAAGAATCCGCCTCCGCGCTGATCACGGTGATATTGAACTGGACGGCGGAGACGAAGCGATGACTCGTTTCATGATGCAGCGTTCAGAGTTCAACCTTTAGGTTGCGATCCGTATCCACAATCTAAAGAGTGAACTGTAATCCTTCATTGTGATGACCCTTGACGCAGGCACAAAACTCGGTCGCTACGAAATCCACGCAAAGATTGGCGCGGGTGGAATGGGAGAAGTGTCTCGCGGGGCGTTCACGCCGTTGCCCGCTTGCGCGCTCGAAATATTCTTCGTGACTCTACCTGGGGCTCACGCCCCGGGCTCTACGCTGCCGCCTGCTTCGCAGGCTGAACACTATGAGCGAAACCATTTTCCCTAACACAACCATCGGACAGTACAGCGTCGTCTCCAAAATAGGAGAAGGCGGGATGGGCGAAGTCTATCGCGCACGCGATACGAAGCTTGGTCGCGACGTCGCGATCAAGGTCCTGCCCGCTGCCTTTTCAGAGGACAGCGAACGTTTGCGACGATTCGAACAGGAAGCTCAGGCCGCCGGTGCGTTGAATCATCCGAACATCCTGGTCATCTTCCACATCGGCACACATGATGGCGCGCCGTACATCGTCTCGGAGCTGCTCGAAGGCGAAACGCTGCGCGAGCGCATGGCCGGTGCGGCGCTGTCACAACGAAAGGCGATCGACTATGCGTTGCAGACCGCGCATGGATTGGCGGCGGCACATGAGAAAGGAATTATTCATCGCGACCTTAAGCCTGAGAATCTCTTTGTCACCAAAGACGGCCGGGTAAAGATTCTGGATTTCGGTCTGGCCAAGCTGATGGGGGTGGGTGATGGCACTCAATCACAGACAGAAGTACCAACCCGACGCGTCGATACGGATCCGGGTGTGGTCATGGGCACGATTGGTTACATGTCGCCCGAGCAGTTGCGCGGGCGTCCGACCGATCATCGGTCGGATATTTTCTCGTTCGGTGCCGTCCTCTATGAAATGCTTTCGGGCAAACGCGCTTTCCGCGGCGAATCAACTGCCGATACGATGAGCGCGATTCTGCGGGAAGACCCTCCCGATCTTTCAGAAACAAATAAGACGATAAACCCGGCGCTGGAGCGCGTGGTACATCATTGTCTCGAAAAGAATCCGGAAGAAAGATTTCATTCGGCCAGCGATTTGGCATTCGCGATCGAGGCAGTCTCGGGATCGGCGACAGTGTCGGGTTCAGCCGCCACCGTCCTCGCCGCTCTGCCAGCTTCGAAAAGAAAACGTCGCGAACTCGTCGCCTGGGCTGCGGCAGGTCTTTTCTTAATCGCCGCGATTGTGCTCGCCTTCATTTATTTTCGCCGCCCACCCGCGGACGAACGAGCCATGCGCTTTGTCATCGCGTTGCCTGAGAAGGCGACGGACGTTTCGGTTCCGGTTATTTCACCGGACGGGCGCACGGTTGTGTTCCTCGCGAGCTTTGAGGGCAAACGCTTCATCTATGCACGAACAATGGATTCCCTAACTGCACAACGGTTAGCTGGGACTGACGATGCAAGCCTTCCTTTCTGGTCACCCGACAGCCGTTATCTAGCGTTCTTTTCCGAGAACAAACTTAAGAAGGTCGAAGCGACCGGAGGCTCGGCGCAGACCATTTGTGACGTGCGCTCACCAGGCAGCGGCACGTGGAATCGAGAGGGCGTGATTCTTTTCGGGATTGAGAACGCCCCAATTCAGCGTGTTTCTGCGTCGGGCGGGATTGCAACGCCAGCCCTGAAGCTCGACGAATCACGAAAGGAAACTGGTCATTATTCACCGAGCTTTTTGCCCGACGGTCGCCATTTTCTCTATGAGAGCTGGATCGCAGCAGCGGAAGACGCTGCCATCTTTGTCGCCTCGCTCGACAGCAGCGATCGTAAGCTGCTGCTGAAGAATGATTCGAATGCGATATACGCGGCGCCGGGCTTTTTGCTGTTCGCGCGGGAGACCACGCTAATGGCTCAGCCCTTCGATGCCGCCAGGTTACAACTGAGCGGCGAGCCATTTCCGGTGACCGAACAAGTCATATTCACGGGCCAATATAGTTACTCGAACTTTTCAATTTCCGAAACCGGCACGATGGTGTTCTGTAGCGGCAGCGTCTCCCAGCGCCAGTTAGTCTGGTTCGACCGGCAGGGCAAGTCTTTGGGACCTGTTGGCCCACCCGGTGAGTATAATGACATCGTACTTTCACCGGATGAGAAGAGAGTAGCGACGCAACGGATTGTCAGCACCAACAGCGACATCTGGTTAGTGGATCTGGCGCGGGGACTTCCTTCGCGATTCACCTTCGATGCGGCTACCGAGGACGATCCTATTTGGTCGGCGGATGGGAGCACCATTGTATTCAGTTCGACCCGCAATGGCCGCTTCGATCTTTATCGAAAGGTTTCCAGCGGTGCCGGCAACGAAGAGTTGCTGTCCAAGTCGGAAATCGACAAGGAGGGGACAGATTGGTCTGCGGATGGTCGCTTCGTTCTTTTTGATCAGTCCGGCTCGAATGGCGGAACAGACATTGGGATCCTGCCGCTCTTTGGCGATGGCAAACCTTACCCGTTGCTGCAGAGTCCTTTTAGCGAATACCAGGGACACTTCGCTCCTGATGGAAAGTGGTTCGCCTACACCTCAAATGAATCCGGAAGAGCTGAGGTTTACGTGCAGAGTTTTCCGCCATCCGGTGGCAAGTGGCAAGTCTCTACCGGCGGCGGCGCGCAACCTCGTTGGCGTCGTGATAGCAAAGAGCTTTTTTATATCGCTCCCGACCGAAAGTTGATGGCCGTGGAGGTGAAATTGGGTTCAACGTTCGAAACCAGTGCGCCGAAAGCACTCTTTCAAACACAGGTCGTAAGATACGAGGCGCCGAATCGCTATGTCGTCACCGGAGACGGTCAGCGTTTCCTCGTCAACTCTTCAGTAGAGGAACTCAGCCAAACGCCAATCACGGTTGTGCTGAACTGGACCGCCGGCTTGAAGAAGTAACGCGAGCAGTTAGCTGGGAATATTAGATGACACGCATTGACGCAAGCCGCGAAGACTTGGGCTACGTAGGATGAGCATCAGCACCGGCACAAAACTCGGTCGCTATGAAATCCGCGCAAAGATTGGCGCGGGTGGAATGGGCGAGGTGTATCTGGCCGAAGACGAGCAGCTGCATCGCAAGGTCGCGCAAATATGAAACACTGCCCACAATGCAATCGCGTTGATCCTGACGACACGCTCGTTCTTCTGTCGTGCTGACGGCTCTGGATGCAGAATCAATTCTGATGTAAGGCGGAGTGTGTTAAGGTAAGGAATAAGGAGTGAGGTAATGCGAAGAGAGGCCAAGATAACCAGCAAAGGACAGATTACTGTTCCGCGAGAAGTGCGTCATGCGCTGGGGGTAAAACCAGGGGATAAGCTTGTTTTCGAACAGAATGGCAAAGATGTTTCCGTGCGACCGGTGAGAAACAAAAGTGTCTTCGCGAAATATCGGGGCATCGGAAACCCTGGGCTGGCTTCTGGTCGAGCCGCCGTCGTTCAGAAAACCCGCGAGCTTCGCGGTCGCGAAGCAAAGAAATGATTACAGCCATCGATACCAACGTGCTCGTCGCACTTTGGGACCGAAACGATACGCTGAACTCAGCGGCCCAGGCCGCTCTTGATGCTGCGTTCGCTCGAGGCAAACTAGTGATCAGCGGCGCCGTCTTTGCCGAGTTATTGGCGTTCCCGCGGCGGACCGAAACCTTTTTAGATGAGTTCCTGAAGGACACCGGAATTGCCGTCGAGTGGACCACCGACGAGTCTGTCTGGCGAGTCGCCGGAAAAGCTTTTCAGAGATACGCAAACCGTCGTCGAAAAAAGTCGGTCGGTGGCCCGCGGCGAATCCTGGCAGACTTCCTCATCGGCGCGCACGCGCTTGAGAAGAGTTACAGTTTACTCACTCTCGATGACGGCATTTATCGTGCCGCCTTTCCCAAACTACAGATTGTCAAGGTTTGATTGTGTCGAAGAATGAAGCGCTGCCCGCAATGCAACCGAGTTGAAACCGACGACACACTCGTTTTCTGTCGCGCGGATGGAACGGCTTTGATCAGCGACTCTGGCTCGGTCGGCGCGGACGGAGGGACGATGAAGTTTGGGCCTGCGCCAGCGTCGAGCGAAATCGAGACCAGCGTTTTGCCGCACGCGTCAACCTCTCCAGAGATCAATCGTCCTACCGGGCCGACGACGATGCCGGGTTGGGTGAAAAAGATAAGGCTTTTGAATGGCTGGAAAAAGGCTTTCAGACCAAAGCCGATCAAACGTATATCAAATGGACGATCCCGTTTGAATCTCTCCGCGACGACCCGCGATACAAGGATCTGCTGAAACGGATGGGTTTGCCGGAATAGAATTGAACGAATGAATAAAGAGCTGTCAGCAAATGCCGAACTGTCGCACTACCGCATCGTCTCGAAGATAGGCGCGGGCGGGATGGGTGAGGTCTATCTGGCGCAGGACACGAAACTTGATCGCAAAGTTGCGCTGAAGATGTTGCCTGCCGACCTCGCCGCCAATCAGGATCGGATGCGGCGCTTTGTGCAGGAGGCGAAAGCTGCGGCCGCACTCAATCACCCGAACATCGCGACCATCCATGAAATTGGCGAGAGCGATGGCGTGAACTTCATTGCGATGGAGTTTATCGATGGAGTCACGCTGCGCGAGAAGATTCATCAGGAGCGCACTGAACTCAGAAAGTTGCTCCGGTTCCTGCAACACGCGGCCGAAGGTTTGGCGAAAGCGCACGCGGCCGGAATTGTCCATCGCGATCTCAAACCCGACAACATCATGATCACCCGTGATGGCCACGCGAAGATCCTGGACTTTGGTTTGGCGAAATTAATTGAAGGACAGGGAGAAGGGGCGATGGGGGGAGGGGGCGATGAGAATCCCACGATCGCCTTATCTCCCCATCACCCCGTCACCCCATCTCCCCTTCCCCGCGACTCCCCATCCGGCACCTCGCCCGGCATCATCATGGGCACGGTCGGTTACATGTCGCCCGAGCAGGCGCAGGGCAAGACCAACGAAATTGATCAGCGCTCGGACATCTTCTCGTTCGGCTGCATCTTGTACGAAGCAGTCACCGGCCATAAGGCGTTCGAGGGCAAGGACACAATTGATTCGCTCAACAAAATCATTCGCGAGCCGGCAAGGCCTATCAGCAGTTTGAATCCAACCGCGCCCGCCGATCTAGAAAGGATCGTCCGCCGCTGCCTGGCAAAGGACCCGGACGACAGATTTCAATCGATCAAAGAAGTCGCGATTGAGTTGAAAGAATTGCGTCGCCAGGTGGAAGGAGCTGGAGTTGATACGACAGTGCCGCCAGCCAGGAGCGGAGCGGCAACGGGCGCGACCGCGGAGCCCACACCACTTGAGATCGCACGTCTGCAGACCGATATTCCGTCGTCTTCGCCCCTGACCCGTGCATCGAGCGCCGAATACATCGTCAGTGGAATCAAACAACAGAAACTTGCTGTGGTTGTCGCTCTGCTCGTGCTGGCTGCCGGCGTTGCGGCCCTCGTTATCTATTTGCGCGGGCGCACCAGGGAAGTGGCAATCGCATCCATCGCCGTTATGCCATTTACTAACGAGAGCGGCAACGCGGACCTCGAATACCTTTCTGACGGAATGACTGAGACGCTGATCGGTAGTTTGTCGCAACTGCCGAATCTGACTGTGAAAGCGCGTTCGGCCGTCTTTAGATATAAAGGCAAAGCGACAGACACAAAGACTATCGGCAAGGAATTAGACGCTCAAACGATCTTGAACGGGCGAGTCACCCAACTTGGCGACCAGCTGATGGTCAGCTTGGAACTTATAGACTCACAGACTGAAAACGTGATCTGGGCCGACAAATACGATCGCAAACAAAATGATCTCGTTACGATGCAAAGCGAAATCGCCCGCGATGTGTTTAGTAAACTGAGAACTAGAATTTCAGGCACAGACGAGCAGAAACTAGTCAAGACGTACACGACAAACCCCGAGGCCTACCGACTTCTTCTGCAGGGTCGTTTCTTTCTTGATCGAACGACACGCGATGACACGGAAAAGGCAATTGGCTATTTCCGGCAGGCAGTAAATCTCGATCCGGGCTACGCGCTCTGCTGGGCGGAACTGGGCCGCGCTTATGCGGTCGAGGCGGGGAGAGCATGGATTCCAGAGGCCGAGGGCTTCGACCGGTCTCGCGAAGCAACGAAGCATGCGCTGTCGCTGGCTCCGGATCTGGCCGAGGGGCATGCACAACTCGGAAGAATTCAAGCCGCCCACGACCTGGACTTGCGTGGGGCTGAGGCATCGTATCGGCGGGCGTTGGAACTCGCGCCGGCTAGTACATCGGTCCTGGACGGCACGGCAGTTCTCTTTTACAAACTGGGGCGCTTCGACGAAGCGATCGAGTTTAGCCGCCGGGCACTGATTCAGGATCCGTTGAGTTCCGCCCTCTACCAAAATCTCGGCTTGACGTATCTCGCCGCGGGGCGCCTCGCTGAATCGGAGAAAGCATTCCGCAGGGCATTGGAGCTGGCACCGCAGAGATTTGTATCTAGCGCTATCCTTGCGACTGTGCTGATGGATCAGGGGCGAGCAGAAGAGAGCTTGGCACAGGCAATGCGCGAGCCGGATGAGTTTTGGAGGCTTTGGGCTCTGGCCATCGTTTACCATCGCGCTGGGCGCAAGAATGAGTCCGACGAAGCGCTGCGAAAACTTACCGGGGAGCATGCTGAGGGTAACGCGTTTCAGATTGCCGAGGTCTATGCGATGCGTGGGGAGGCAGATCGGGCCTTCGAGTGGTTGGAGCGCGCTTATCAAAAGCGTGATTCAGGAGTGACTCATGCAAAAGTGGACCCGCGTTTGGGATCTCTTCACGACGATCCGAGATGGGCTCTTTATCTGAAGAAGGTGGGATTCGCGGAAGCAAAATGAATAAGGAACTATCAGCCAACACCACTCTGTCGCATTACCGCATCGTCTCAAAGATTGGCGCGGGTGGCGTGGGCGAGGTGTAGCTGGCCCAGGATACAAAGTTGATCGCAAGGTCTGATCACTGGATCTACAAGTAACAGGAGATAGAGTCCAACCCCTCAAGGTGGAGAGTGAAACAATATGGCAAAACCTTCGAAATTCGCACACGTTGTCTATAGCACCCGACGCTTTGATGAAATGATTGACTGGTATCAAAGAGTCTTTGAGGCGTCAGTTGTCTATCAGAATCCGGCGTTCGCCTTCCTTACTTACGACGACGAACATCATCGTTTCGCATTCGCAAATTTGTCAGCGCTTATTCCAGACAGCGTGCCGGCCATTGCCCGGGACAAAGCGGGCGTAAATCACGTAGCGTACACCTACGCAAATGTGGGTGATTTGTTTGACACCTACGAACGCCTGAAACAAATAGGCGTAACACCGTACTGGAGCATTCATCACGGCATCACGCTCTCGCTCTACTACCAGGACCCGGACGGTAATAGAATGGAGTTTCAGGTGGATACCTGCTCAGTCGAAGAGGCCAACGCCTACATGCGAACGGAAGCCTTCGCAGCAAATCCAGCCGGCGTCGAGATTGATCCCGAAGCTTTGCTCGCACAATACCGCAGCGGTGTGCCGGAGCAGAAACTTCTGGCGATGCCTGAAGGTCCGGCGTCCCCAATCCCTGAAGCGCATGGAATGAGCTGAGGCATTGCTTTCACGAACTGCTGATCATTCAAATCAAACCCTCGAAGGAGAATCAATATGTCGACTGCATTTGCACCAATTCCTGACATTCCCACCGCGTTGCATCGCGGAGAGAAAGACCTTCCCTTTGTCTACTACCAGGACGGAGTCGTTTTCCAGTTGCTGCACGCCGACGTTGCGGCTGGACTCTGGGTGGTCCGAGTACGCTTTCAGCCGGGCGTGACCATCCAACGTCACAAGCACACCGGCGAGGTCTTCGCGTTCACGATCAGCGGTTCGTGGAAGTACCTGGAATACCCGGAGGTCAACACGGCAGGTTCATATCTCTACGAGCCGGCTGGCTCGATCCATACTTTGCATGTGCCGGAGACAAATACCGAGGTTACTGATGCCTCGTTTGCAGTTCGTGGAGCGAACCTCAATTTGGATGCGGAAGGTAACGTCGAAAGCGTGATCGACGCCGGAGCCTTGTTGAATATGTACACCACTCTCTGTGAACAAGAAGGTCACGGGCGGCCAGACGTGATCGGTTCATAGACTTCATCACGTTTGATTTTAGAAGAGTTGCGACAGTCAAGCCCCCAAAGATGAAACGCTGCCCGACATGCAATCGCATTGAGACTGACGACGCGCTCGTATTCTGTCGCGCGGACGGAACGGCTTTGATCAGTGACTCCGGCCCGGTAGGCGCTGAGGCGGGCACCGTGAAGTTTAGCTCTGGCGCAGTGTCGAGCGAGATCGAGACCAGCGTTCTGCCACACACGTCAACGGCTCCCGCAATCAATCGTGCTACCGGGCCCACGACTGTGCTGCCCGCGCAGCACACTCAGGGGAGTACCCGCGAGCTAAGCAAACCCAATCGGCGCAAAGCCGTTCTCGTGGTTACCTTATTAATCACGGCAGTCGTCGCCCTCGCGATTGTCGTCGGCGGATATTTCTACTACTCGCGAAAGAGCAATACAGCTATCCAATCAATCGCCGTGCTGCCGTTCGAAAATCACAGCGGTAGCAGTGATACCGATTACCTGTCGGATGGACTGACGGACTCGCTTATCTTCCGTTTTTCTCAGCTGCCGAACTTGAAGGTCAGCCCGACAAGCTCCGTGATGCGGTATAAGGGAACTGGAAAAGACGTGTCCGACATTGCGAGAGAGCTGGATGTCGATGGTGTTTTGTCAGGCCGGCTGACTCAGATAGGCGACAATCTCAGCATCAGCGTTCAACTCATCGATGCACGCACAAAAAAGGTCGTCTGGGCCGAACAATACGACCGCAAAATGGCGGACCTGCTTGCGACGCAGCGCGAGATCGCGGCGACGCTGACGCAAAAGATGCAGCTGCGACTTGCCGGCGATGAAAAAGGGATTACAAAGAAATACACCAGCAGCAATGAGGCTTATCAGCTATACCTCAAGGGACGATACCACTGGTCAAAACGAACAAAAGACGATCTTAATAAGTCTGTGGAAAGCTTCAAGCAAGCTATCGATCTCGACCCGAACTTTGCACTCGCTTACGTCGGTATGGCCGAGGCTTACAATTCCATGGCCAAGGATCCAGAAGTTGCGCCAAAGGATGCTGTCCCGTTTGCCAAATCGGCGGCTACGAGGGCCCTGCAGATCGATCCCGCGCTTGCCGAGGGGCATTCCGCGCTCGCGGATGCTCTGGCAATCTACGACTGGAACTGGACTGACTCCGAACGCGAATTCAAAAAGGCGATCGAGCTCGATCCTAACGTCGGCTACATTCATATCGCTTATTCGGGCTCGTTTCTGAGTGCCGCGAATCGCCCGGACGACGCTATCAGGGAAGCTGAACGAGGCGTCGAACTCGAGCCGCTATCGTTGATAAACAACGCGGTTCTCGCGAGCGCTTACGTTCTGGGCCGACAGTATGACCGGGGAGCCGCGCAAGCACAGAAAACGATCGACCTTGATCCAAATTTTTATCTCGGTAAAGTCTGGCTGGGACTCGCCTATGTCGCAAATGGAAAGTATGAGGATGCGATCGCGGTCAGCCGCGACGTGCCGGAGTCCGCGATGAGTGGAAATGCGCTGTTCGTAACTGCACTTGCGTACGCGCGCTCGGGCCGCCGGACCGAGGCTGAGCAAACGATCGCAAAGATAAGAGAACTCGGTAAGACGCGATACGTCAGGACATATTGCATCGCTTGGGCCTATGCCGCTCTGGGAGACAAGGATAAAGCCTTCGCCGAACTCGAAAGATCGTTCGAAGACAAAGACGCATACCTCAGCCGGGCCCGCATCGACCCTTTTATGGACCCGTTGCGGGACGATCCGAGATTTTCAGCGCTAATGACACGTATAGGACTCACTCAATAACCAATGAAACGGTGCCCTGAATGCAGATGAGATTGCTACGACAGTCACGCTGCCGCATTTGTGAGACCGCCAGATGAAAGTGAATAAAGAACTGTCAGCCAACACAACTCTGTCGCATTACCGGATCGTCTCCAAAATTGGCGAAGGCGGGATGGGCGAGGTGTATCTGGCTCAGGATACAAGACTCGATCGGAAAGTTGCGCTGAAGATTCTTCCTGCCGACCTCGCCGCCAATCAGGATCGGATGCGTCGCTTTGTGCAAGAGGCGAAGGCCGCGGCCGCGCTCAATCATCCGAACATCGCGCACATCTACGAGATTAGCGAGAGCGATGGCGTGAACTTCATTGCCATGGAGTTCATTGACGGCGTCACCCTGCGCGAGAAGATTCACCAGGAACGCTCTGAACTCAGAAAGCTGCTCCGCTTTCTGCAACACTCAGCCGAGGGTTGGCACGGGCCCACGCTGCCGGAATTGTCCATCGCGATCTGAAGCCCGACAACATCATGGTCACGCGTGACGGGCACGCGAAGATTCTCGATTTCGGCCTCGCGAAGCTGATCGAGCAGCAGCCCCTGCCAAGCAGTGATTCCGGTGAAGCAGCAACCGCCGTCATGCCACAGCGTTCAACGCCCGGCGTGATTATGGGCACGGTCGGTTACATGTCGCCCGAGCAGGCACAACGGCGGCGCACCAAAACAGTTGACCAATTTCACTTCCGATCAGATCGCGTGGTTTGGCCTCTCCCGCGACGGTAAGCCAACCCTCTTCTCACGCGGAGCCACAACCAAAGACGTCGTCCTGATCAGCGGATTAAGACATTAGTTTTTGGAGTGCGGCGGCTCGAAGCCGCTTTGAATTTGGAGCGCGGTGACCAATTCTGAGCCCTCCCTAACGGTCGGGCTAGTGCCCCGCCCGTTCAGCGCTTTGCTATTCTGTTCGCGCGATGATTTGTCCCCGCAGGGGACGCATTCAATAGCCGTGGGTGCAACCCACGGAACCGAGACCAAAGAACAAGCCGACCCTGAAAGGGTCGAAGTAGATTTCCGAAGACAGGAGATTAATTGCGACTGCGACCCTTTCAGGGTCGGAACATTCTTGACTACGTGGTCCGTGGGTTTCACCCACGGCTATTGGATGAGTCCCTTTCAGGGACGAAAAAGGATACAATCCACCGCCAATGAACTGCCCCCGCTGTCACAAAGAGATTCCCAACGACGCCTCCTCGTGTCAGGCCTGTGGGTTTTCATTCGACGATGCTACGCGACAACTGGAACCGCCGACCACTCCAGCGAACAAATCCCGTGATCAACGATCGTTCACCTCGTTCGATTCGATTGACGACGCGCGCTTTGTCCCGGGAGCAATGCTGGCCGAGCGTTATCGCATCGTCGGCTTGCTGGGCAAAGGCGGGATGGGTGAAGTCTATCGCGCTGACGATCTGAAACTCGGCCAGCCGGTCGCGCTCAAGTTTCTCCCTGAACACTTGTTGAGCGACGGCGCAGCTCTGGCGCGCTTTCACCGGGAAGTACGCGTTGCCAGACAGGTCAGTCACCGAAACGTCTGCCGCGTTTACGACATCGGCGAGATTGACGGCCGGCATTTCCTGTCGATGGAATTTATCAAGGGCGAGGAACTTTCTTCGCTCGTGCACCGCATTGGCCGTTTGCCAGGCGACAAAGCAATTCAGATCGCTCGTCAGATTTGCGCGGGTCTCGCCGCGGCGCATGAAACCGGCATTTTGCACCGCGACCTGAAGCCGGCGAACGTGATGATCGACGAGCATGGTAACGCGCGCATCACCGACTTTGGTCTGGCCGGACTGGAAGAAGAGATTCGCAGTGAAGAGATTCGCGCCGGCACCCCGGCCTACATGTCGCCGGAGCAACTCGCGGGTGAGGAGTTGACCGTCAGAAGCGACATCTACTCGCTGGGTCTGGTGCTTTATGAATTATTCACCGGCAAGAAAGCCTTTGAGGCGCCGACGCTCGGCGAATTGATCGACTTACGGCGCAGCAACACGTCGCCAACTACTCCGACTTCAATCAACAAGAATCTCGATCCGGTCATCGAGAAACTAATCGACCGCTGTATTCAAAAAGATCCGTCGCAGCGGCCGTCGTCCGCGTTGCAGGTAGCCGCGGCATTGCCGGGCGGCGACCCGATCGCAGCCGCTCTGGCCGCCGGTGAAACGCCTTCGCCGGAAATGGTCGCCGCCGCGCCCAAAGAAGGTGCGTTGCGTCCGCCGGTCGCGATGGCCATGCTGGCTACGTTCTTCGTAATGCTCACAGCCGTCGTTTTGTTTGGCGGCCGACGGCAGATTTACAACTTCGTTCCCCTTGAGAAGTCGCCAGAGATCTTGAGAGAGACGGCTCGCGACATCGCCCGGCGGGCGGGTTACAGCGACGCGACGGACAGCGCCGACTGGTTTGTTTCCAACCCAGACATGCTGAGCTATATTGCGAAGAACGACCAATCATCGGATCGCTTGGAGAAGATGAAAACGGCGAGGCCGTCCGCCATTAGTTTCCGGTATCGCCAGAGCCCGCGGTATCTCGAGACTGCTGGCGGCAAGATAAACACAAGTGAACCGCCTCTGATGGTATCGGGCATGGTTAACGAAAATCTCGATACCCGCGGACTATTAAGGCTGTTTGTCGCCGTACCGAAGCAGGTTGACGATCATGCTGTCACCGCTCCGACCGAGATCGACTGGTCGATCTTCTTTTCAGCCGCAGGACTGGATCAGGCTGAGTTTCGCCCGACGGAATCAGCGTGGACTCCATTGACCGCCTACGACCTTCGTACCGCCTGGGAGGGAGCTTACGCGGAAAACCCGCAGATGCCGATCCGCATCGAGGCGGCGGCTTACCACGGCAAGGCGGTATATTTCGAGATCGTTCACCCGTGGGATCGACCCGATCGCGACATTGCCTTTCAAGTGCCGACAGGGTTGAAAGTACTCATCCCCCTTATCATCGCGCTCGTTTCACTGGCCGCGATCGCCGGAGGACTGCTTACGCTCAAAAACATGCGGCTTGGCCGCGGTGACCGTCGCGGAGCTTTCAGGCTGGCACATTTTGTCTTCTGGGTGAGTGTCGTCAATCAGACCTTCGGACAAAGCACTCATTACGTTCCGACGGTCTTTGGGTTTTTCATAATACTTATGACTATCGCCTGGGCACTGCTTGCTGCCGGCTTTTTCTGGGTCGTTTACATGGCGCTTGAGCCGTTTGTTCGGCGGCGTTGGCCCGAGCGTATCATATCATGGACCCGGCTTTTGGCCGGAGATTTTCGCGATCCGATGGTTGGCCGCGACCTTTTGATCGGGGCGCTTTTCGGCCTTGGTTTGATGCTTTTGGGTTCTCTGCGTTTTCAGATCCCGGTCTGGCTGGGCCATCCGCCCGGCGTTCCATTCGGCGTGGCCAACGTGTTGCTCGGTGCGGGATCATTCCTTCCATTCCTCGGAGATCGAATTTTGTTTTCGTTGATGGTCGGGCTCATCACCCTTTTCGTCGTCCTGATCTTGTCACTTGTCCTCCGGCGCGACCGGCTGGCCTTTGCTATCGGCTGGGCTATCGTGGTCCTGGTCGTATTTCTCTCTACCGGCGGGTCATCGGTCATAGATTTGATCTTAATTGCGATCGGAGCAGCCATCTTCGTCTTCACCCCGCTCTGGCGTTACGGCCTGCTCTCCATGGTGTCACTATTTTTCTTTATCGGGTTGGGCGATGTTCCCATCATCACGAATTTCACCGCCTGGTACGCCATCGGTTTTGTCATGTACCTGGCCCTGCTGGTGGCCCTGGCGGTTTACGGTTTCTACACCTCCCTCGCCGGCCAGAAACCATTCGGCGGGAAGTTTTTGGAGGAATGAACGGTTCGCCACAAGGCGTAACTCGGCTTCATCCTTCATCCTCCGCCTTCATCCTTGCCTTGTGCGGGCCGGGACGCCCGCGGTCCCCGTGAAGAGCTTGAACGGTTCAATCACAGCGCAGCGGATGGTTTGGTCAACGATCAATCGATTAACAAGGAACTACCGTCGAATCCCGCGGCCGTTCGCAAGAGGGTATACTATGCTTCGTGAAACCAGAGTTCATAAGTTCCTCGGAGTCATCTTCATGATGAGCACCATCGCTGCGGGAACCGGCGCACATCCTGCGTCCGGCAGTTACCAGGATCTCGTTGTGCTGTTCGACAAGTGGCTCGTCTTCGAGCGTCCGCCGCTGCGCGACGGTGCGCCGGATTACACGGCTGGAACGATCGCGCGCAAGCACGTCGAGTTGAAGTCCTGGCAGGCGCGCCTGGCCGCCATCGATCCAGGCGGCTGGCCGGTCGCGCAGCAGATCGACTATCAGTTGGCGCGCGCTCAGATGAATGGGCTCGACTTTGACATCCGCGTGCTGCAACCCTGGGCGCGCGACCCGGCCTTCTACAACTCTATCCGGACCGAGCAAAGCGACACGCCCGCGCACGAAGGACCGACGCACCACGCGCTGGTCGAGTTGTGGGCCTATACCTTCCCGCTGTCACCAGCGGATGAAGGCAAGCTCGCGAGCGAGCTGCGCACCATCTCGCCGCTTCTCGCGCAAGCGCGGCTCAATCTCAACGGCAATGCACATGACCTGTGGATCACCGGCACCGGCACGATGAAGCAACAGGTTACCGATCTCGCCGACCTCGACAAGAAGACAGCGAAGGCGGGACCTGACCTGAAGCGCGCGATCGAGGCGGCGCACAAGGCGACGGCAGAGTTCGTGACGTGGCTCGAGCAGCAGGCGCCGTCGAAAACGGGTCCCTCTGGTGTCGGCAAGGAGAACTACACCTGGAACCTGCGCAACGTGCATCTCGTGCCGCTCACCTGGAACGAGGAAGTAATGCTGCTCAAGAGCGAACTCGCACGCGCGCATGCATCGCTCAGGCTCGAGGAGCAGCGCAACCGCGGCCTGCCACAGCTCACCGCGATTTCAAGCCCCGGCGAATACCAGCGGCGGGCGAGCGAAGCCATCACGAAGTACATGGCGTTCCTCAAGCACAAGGACATTCTCACCGTTGCGGACTACCTCGATCCGGCCATGCGCGCGCACATCGGTGAGTACACGCCACCCGAGACGCGCAACTTCTTCGCGATCGCGAGCCATTACGAGCCGGTCACGCTGTTCGCGCATTTCCAGCACTGGTTCGATCACGCCTGGATGAAGAACACGCCGAACGCGAGCTCGATCCGGCGCGGCGCGCTCCTCTACAACGTGTGGGACAACCGGGCCGAGGGCATGGCGACTGCGATGGAAGAGATCGTACTGCAGGCGGGCTACTACGACGACAATCCGCGCGCGCGCGAAATCGTCTGGATCATGCTGGCGCAGCGCTGCGCCCGCGGCCTCGCTTCGCTCTACGCGCAGGCGAATGAGTTCGACATCAAGCAGGCGAAGGCATTCCAGGTCGAAATGACGCCGCGCGGCTGGATGCGCCCCGATCTCGATCTCCTCGGCTTTGAGCAGCAACTCTATCTGCGCCAGCCGGGCTACGGCACGAGCTACGTGACGGGCAAGTACCTCATCTCGGAGATCATCAAGGACCGCTCGCACCAGCTGGGCGATGCGTTCACGCTGCGGCGGTTCTTCGACGAGTTCAACGGCGCGGGCGTCATACCGGTGTCGCTGATTCGCTGGCAGCTCACCGGGCAGCGCCTCGACCCGACGGCTCGTTAGTCACACTAAGTAGGAGAGGAGTTCATGATGAGCAATATTCAGTTCGCGAAAGACGTCTATGCCGCGTTCGGGCGCGGTGACATCGCGGCGGTGATGGCCGGGTTCCATCCTGAAATCGAATGGCGAGAAGCCGAGGGCAATCCGTACCAGATGGACGGCGCGGCCTGGGTTGGACCGCAGGCCGTGCTGGAAAAACTCTTCATGAGGCTCGGCTCAGAGTGGAACGGGTTCACCGTCACCGTGCGCACGCTCCACGACGCCGGCGAACACGTCGTGATGGAAGGCCGCTACACCGGCGTGTACAAGGCTTCCGGCAAGAGCCTCGATGCTCAGGTGTGTCACGTGCTGCGCTTTCGGGATGGCAAGCTGGTGAGTTTCCAACAGTATGTCGACACGGGACAGTTGCAGGCGGTCATGGCGACTTAGCGTGCAGTAAGCCGCGGGAGTGCGACGAACGAGATTGTGCTGATCAAGGATTCCCGGTAAGGACAGCCGGCGGATCGATCTCGTCAATACTTTGGCATGCTGGGATCGACGTCGTTGGACCAGGCAATAATTCCGCCCGTCAAATTCGACAAGCTTCCGGTGTAGCCACTGCGCTCCAGAGCCTCGATCGCGCGTGCGCTGCGTCCGCCCATCTTGCAATGCACGACCGTGTCGCGAGTTGGATCGATGTCAGACATGCGCTCGAGTACCTGTGCCAGGGGAATGTGAATCGAATTGGGAATGGTGCCGATGGCGACTTCATTCGCCTCGCGCACATCGACAATTTGCACGTCTTCGCCATTGTCCAAACGCTGCTTCAGCTCGGTCGCGGTAATTGATTGCATGGCTCTGGGCTCCTCAGTAGTTAATCTTCAAGCGTGAAAATGTTTGGCGAGACTAGCACAGCGCTCCTGCGCCGCAAAGCGGCTGATTCGGATTACTCTTCGGCGACGCCTTTGAGATAACATGCGTGGCGATGATCAGCTCGTTTAGGCAAAAAGGGCCTGCGCGATTTCTTCGAAACCAATAGCAAACGAGGGATTCCGCCAGAACTCTCTAGTCGGTTGCGCGACCGGCTTGACGTGATCGACGCTGCTGGTAGTTTGGAGGATATCGCCCTACCACACTTCGGTCTGCATGAGCTAAAGGGAGAACGCGCCGGCACGTGGGCCGTCAAGGTTAATAAGAACTGGCGACTGACATTCACGTTTGCGGGCGGCGACGCGAGTGACGTAAACTTCGAGGACTATCACTGAAAGAGAATTACCATGCAAGAAAGAAACATCCAGCGCAAAGTTCGACCTACTCATCCCGGCGTGATCTTAAGAAACATGCTCGCAGAGATGGCTGCCGACGGAAACAACGAATTCGTATTGCTGACGCAAAAGGAATTGGCCAAGCGACTTGGGGTGTCATCGCGCGCAGTCAATGAGCTCATTCGTGAGCGCCACTGTATGACGGCGGATATGGCCATCCGTCTCTCCCGAGTGTTCAAGACTACGCCGGACGTGTGGATGAATTTGCAAAAGGCCGTGGACCTGTGGGACGCCGGCCAGGCAAACAAGAATCAGTACGCGAAACTCAGACCGATTGCTGCGTAGCACCATTTACGCCGCGCGGCCCATAGTCAGTAATCCACACCTAAATGAGATTTGAGTATTACCACGACAGGCTCGCCGACGTGCCGAAGCTTTCCGTTGATGGCACCGTCGACAATGCGATTCACTTCTCGCACTGGAAGGGAAACGAAACGCCCCCGTCGGTGAAGGCCGACACGTCGACTGAGATTGCGCTCAACGTCGTGAGCGCGCCAAACCGCGAAGAATTAACGCACGGAATCGATCTCGTCACCAACAATCACTTCGACACCGACGGCGTGCTTTCCGTCTGGACGATGCTCAACGGCGAGCGCGCCTTGGAATTGCGCGACAAGCTGATTGCTGCGGCAGAGGCGGGAGACTTTTCCGAGATGAGCACGCAGGAAGGTGTGCGTGCCAGCATTGTTATGCAAGGATCGGAATCGCCGATTGATGAAAATGCGGGCTCGCCTCTGGCGCAACAACTTGCGGGCGAGCCGGTTAATGATGAAGCGCGCTGTTACGAACTGGTCTTGCCGCATGTCGAGCGAGTCCTGACGCGCACGAATGATTACGCCTCGCTGTGGGTTGATCCTTGGAACCGGATCGCAACCGCGCTGGAAAGCTTTGCTAAGGGCAGGTCGCGCGTTGACGAGGATCACGAAACGAAGCTTTCCCTGGTGACGTTGGCGCCAGACATTTTCAGCTCATCTGGTTTCAAGCCCACGTGCCACAGCGCGCCGTTCACGGCCATCTCGCATTACGCGCGCGGCGAAGTATTCTTGATTGCCACACCGCTCGATGGTGGCTGGGCCTATCGCATCGACTATCCGTTTTACTCCTGGGCCGAAACTATCGTGCGCCCGAAGATCGAACGTCGCGATTTTAGCGAGTTGATGGCGCGTCTTAACGGAGCCGAACGGAATCCCGCCGGACAGTGGAAGCTCGACGCCGGCGAACTGGCTTCAGCGGCAAAGTTTGCTGACGCGAACGGAAAGCTTGCGGCTTCCAGTTTGGAACTCGACATTGTGGCTGGTGAGCTTCACGACGCTCTCAAATCTGACGCCGCCGCCGCAATGGCGTAGCATCCGTTTAGGGACGACACTTGTGCCGCCCGCGCCGGACAAGTCCGGCGTCTAAACAGGGACTAAAATCATAAACACTATTCGCGTGCGCGCTCTCCGCGACATTCGCATCGGTCCTGCCGGCTGGTCTTACGCCGACTGGCGCGGTCGTGTCTATCCGGAAGGCGCTGGTTCGAAGTTTGACACGCTGGCGCTGGTTGCAAAGTATTTCGACACCGCGGAAATCAACAGCAGCTTTTATCGTCCGCCTTCGCCGACTACCGCGCGCTCGTGGTTGCGACGAATCGAGCACAATCCGAACTTCGTCTTCACTGCGAAACTCCATCGAACGTTCACACACGAACGCGGAAAAGCGAGCAGTGAAGATGAAAGAACTTTTCGCGAAGGAATCGATCCGCTGGTGGAATCAAGCAAGCTCGGCGCGGTACTGATACAGTTTCCCTGGTCGTTCAAGAACGAACGCGAAGAGCGCGCCTATCTCAATCAACTCTGCGAACGCTTCAAGGATTATCCGCTGGTTGTTGAGCTGCGTCACGAATCATGGAACAACCCGCGGATTCTCCAGACGCTGGAAGATCTCGGCGTGGGTTTGTGCGACATCGACCAGCCGCTGTTTGCGGATTCGATCAAGCCTTCGGCGGAAGTGACTTCGCCGATCGGCTACATCCGTCTGCACGGACGGAATTATCAGAACTGGTTTCGCGAAGAAGCGGACGTCGTCGAGCGCTATGACTATCTCTATTCGCGCGACGAGCTAGAGCCATGGGTCGAACGCATCAAGCAAGTTTCAGAGAAAGCCAAACAGACGTTTGTGATCGCCAACAACCACGCGCGCGGCCAGAGTCTGGCGAACGCATTCGAAGTGATGGCCCTGATCGATGAGCAACGCGTGCCCGGCCCGGCGAGGTTGGTCGAGAGCTATCCGCGACTGAGGGAGTCAGTTGAGCCGGATGATGAATCGGCGCAGGGGAATTTGTTTTAGTCTTTTCAGTCCCCGCAGCGGACGACCGAAAATAGCCCACCAATTCATTGGTGGGTAAGGCGGCAAGGATTTAGACAGAGCCCGTGAAACGGGCGACTGAAAACTCTCGGGCAAACGCAATCCTATCACGCGGTTCTGCCGTCCGCTACGCGGACTTTCATTCTTAAATGACGATTCGTTCCCAGCGATAAATCGCTGGGCTATTTCCGGTCGTCCGCGGCACGGACTCTCTAACGTTTAGAGATTCTGCCGGTTCTTCAAAATCTTTACGAACGATCCGAAACGCAACTCCTCTGGCGTCAAGCCCGAAAGCCGCAGACCTTCGGCTTCCGTCAATGCGCCACAATTAAGCGCTCGTAGAAAATAGTTCAATAGTCCCTGCCCGGTTGCCGCGTCGTCAAAGACATCGCCGACCAGCGTGGCCTTGGCAGCTTTCTCGACAAAATTCCGCAGGCGCTCCGAAGCCGCATCCAGACTTCCCAGAAAGAAAGCATAGGCGGCCGCATAGCGGGTCACCAGTTGCGCGGGATGCAAGTCCCATCCCTGATAGAAACCACCGATGAGCGAATGCTGTATGTGATCGTAATGCAGCTTCCAGGCGCGATGAACGACGGCGCGGTTTTCATCAATCTGATCTTGCGTTAACACCGCACCTTCAACCGCGCGATGCGGACCGACGGGCATGATATTCGTCGCGCCGTCCGACAACCAGATGCCGGTTCCCGCAAACGAAACCTGCATCATGTGCTTCGCAAAGTCGCACGCGGAATGCATCATGTGCTGGTGCGCGGCAGTGATGCTGCAACTCGCGGTGTAGTCGTAAGTGCCAAAGTGCGCCGCGGTGCAGCGACCGCGCGCGGCCTGCAAGAGCAGCGGCAGGTTGATCCGGCCGTCGCTCCGAATGATCGATTGCGTCGTCTCGATCATCATTTCCATTTTCAAACTGCCGGGCGCTAATCCAGTTTGCTTTTCCAGTAGATCGAAAAGGTCGGCCAGCGCTACAACTTGTTCTGGCGCAGTAATCTTTGGCAGCGTGACGACGAAATTATCCGGCAGTTTTCCCCCAGTCCTATCCAACACGGTCGAGACAAAAATATGCAGCGTCCGCACGCTTCTCGCGCGCAACTCTTCGTTGAAGGGCTTGATGCGAATGCCGATGAACGGCGGCAGAGTGCCCGCGCTGATGCCTTCGGCGACTTCGATCGCCGCCGATTCAGCGTGACCGTCTTCTTCGGTGTCGGGACGATTGCCGTAGCCGTCTTCGAAATCGATGCGGAAATCCTCGACCGGTTCTCGCCGCAGTTTTTCCTGCACGCGCGAGTAGATGGTGTGCGCCAGCCAGGCAGCCTTGTTTTCTTCACGCACCGAATCGGGATCGCTGACCAGGCGCGCTTTCAAGTCCTGGGCGTAGCTAAGCACGTCAGGCAGTTGATCGACGTTCGGCAAATTGAGTGCTTGGGCCAGAATCACGAAATCAGAGGCGTATTCTGCCAGCGCGCGTTCGGCAACCTTGCCGAGTCGCGCCGCCGAATCAGCTTTGAACAGATGCGCGCCGCCATAAACCGTGTGCACCGGCTGGCGGCGGCCCGTTTCGCCTGGATAGTCCTTTATCGAAGCGAGATTCGCTTGTTGCAGGCCTTCAGTGATTCTCTCAATTGCTTCGTCAGACAAAGATTGCTTCATCGATTACTTCCTTCGCTGGTAAGAAAACTAACCGTTCACCTGAAGGCAGACTTTATGATGAAAAGGAGCGGGCTGCAACCGTGGTCGCTTTTGAAAGAGGTGTTCCTATTGACATTTGTTCGATCTCAAACCTACTCTCCTCTCGTTTTCCGTAACTCGGCAGGAACCATCTGCACTATGTCCGACAAGACGCACCAGAGTAGCTTCCCCCGTCTGTTCATACTCGCCGCTTTGCTGGCTTTGTTTGTCATCAGCCTGGTCTCTCGTTCGGCAGTCGAGAATGCCTTAGCCCAAAACCCGCCGCCTGCTTATAAGAACTTCGAAGCACCTCAGGTTCATCCGTTAACGATTACGCCGGATGGCACGCGTTTGTTAGCTGTGAACACGCCAAACGGAAGTCTTTCAGTCTTTCATCTCACCGGGAACTCGCTCACGCTGATGGCTGAGATTCCCGTCGGGCTTGAGCCGGTCAGCGTCGCTGCGCGCAACAACAACGAAGTATGGGTCGTGAATTGGCTCTCAGATTCGGTCAGCGTAGTCGATCTCACCCGTTTCCGGACTACCCGCAGTTTTGACGTTGGCGATGAACCGACTGACATCGTGTTCGCCGGTCAGCAGAAAGAATTCGCCTTCGTCTGCGTTTCCGGGACGAGCGAGGTGAAGATTTTCGATCCTGCTTCGCCTACGACCAGCGCGCAGGTGATCGGCATTCGCGCGAAGCAGCCGCGAGCGCTGGCCCGCGACTCGTCAGGGTCTCAGGTTTTTGTTTCAGCTTTCGAATCAGGAAACCAGACGACGATTGTTTCCGCGACGCAGGTTGGTTCGGCCGGTGGCCCGCCTCCGCCTTCGCCGGCTATGTCCGTTAACCTGCCCGCCGCGCCGAACGTGGGTCTGATTGTGAAGTGGAACGGCAGCGGCTGGGCCGACGAAACCGGCAATACAAAATGGAGTCCATTCATTCCCTACACGCTCGCGGACATCGATGTCGCGGTCATCGATGCGCGCAGCCTGACGCCCTCCGTGAGCACGCTGGTGCGCGGCGTAGGTACGCACATCGGCAATGCAGTATTCGATCCGAGCAATAACCGGCTGTTGGTCGCGAACGATGAGGCGCGCAACCTCGTTCGATTTGAACCCAACTTGCGCGGGCATTTTCTAAACAGCCGAGTTTCCGCAATTTCTTTTGGGGGCGTCACGCCCGCGATCACGACTGTCGATCTCAACCCGCATATCAACTTTGGCAATCCGGCCGGTTCCGACGCTGAACGCGCGAACAGTCTCGCAATGCCGGCGGACATCGCCCGCGCTTCCGATGGCACACTTTACGTTGCGGCCAACAGTTCGGCAAAGGTCGGCGTGCTTGATTCGCAAGGCGTAGTGCAGTCGCGCATCGCAGTGGGTCAGGGGCCGACGGGTCTGGCCCTGAACCCGTTGCGCAATCTGCTTTACGTGCTGAATCGTTTCGACGAAACGATTAGCCTTGTCGATCTGCCGACGCGCGCGCAAATCGCAATCTTCCCAGTCGGCCTAAATCCCGAGCCCGATACCGTGCGCAACGGACGCAGGTTTCTGTATGACGCGGGCCTCTCGGCGCACGGAGACCTGTCGTGCGCGAGCTGTCATCAAAATGGACATCGCGATGGAGTGGCCTGGGACCTCGGTGATCCGCAGGGGCAACTTCAGACCGTCAATGGCGGCGGTCCGTTTCCGACAGTCTCAGTTTTTCATCCGATGAAAGGGCCGATGACCACGCAGTCGCTGCGTGGCATCATCAGCACGGAACCGTTGCACTGGCGTGGCGACCGGGCCGCGCTGGGAAATTTCAATCCGGCGTTTCAAAGCCTCCTGGGCGGAACGCGACAGCTTACCGGTGCTGAACTTAATAGTTTCACTTCGTTCATTACCAGCATGGCCTACCCGCCAAATCCTTTCGAGAATCTGGATCGGACAGTGCCCAACCCGGCCACTGGCCCCAGCGCGGCCCGCGGCGCGCAGCTCTTTAATACTCTGGGGTCCGATGCAGGCGTCTTGACTTGCAATCAATGTCACACGGCTTCGCCAGGATTCGGCACCGGCACAAACAAGGTACTCATTCCCGCTTCTGCTTTGCAGGAATCACAGGACTTTAAGGTGCCGCAACTGCGCGGCGAGTATCAGAAGCTGGGGATGTTGAATCTGCCGGGGGAACAGATTAGCGGCTTCGGATTCATCCATGATGGATCGACCGCCACACTCTTTGATTTCCTGCATGCGCCGGTATTCACTTTTCAGAATGACAATCAACGCCGCGACATTGAGCAGTTTGTGCTCGCGTTTGATACGGGAACGGCCCCCGCAGTCGGCTTGCAAGTAACGGTTAATGGCAGCAACAAGACGGCGCCAGCGGTAACTGACCGGGTCAACCTGCTGATGTCGCAAGCGAGCGCGGGCAATTGCGATCTGGTCGTGAGGGGAACCTACAACGGGGCGCCGCGCGGATTCCTGTTTAGCGGCAATGCCCAGTTTCAAACCGACAAGCAGGGCGAAGCGTCGGTGACTTCACAGACGCTCCTGCAAGCGGCAGGAGATGGAGCTGAGCTGACTTTTCTCGGCGTGCCCGTCGGCGCGGGACGGCGCATGAGCATCGACCGCGATGGAAACGGGACCCTCGATGGCGATCAGGCGAGGCCGAATGCGCTCGACTCGACGGAATTTTTTGTCTGGCAACATTATCGCGATTTTCTCGGACGCGAGCCTGATCCGTTTGGCTTCAACGGCTGGATCAGCACCATCAACAATTGCACCGGCGATACGACGCAGTGCGATCGTGTGCATGTCTCGCAGGCTTTCTTCCAATCGGCAGAGTTTCAGCAGCGCGGTTACTTCGTCTATCGATTTTATCCGGTGAGTTTCGGGCGGAAGCCGGACTATGCAGAGTTCGTGCCGGATCTGGCGCGCGTCAGTGGCTTTTTGACGGACGTGCAGTTGGAAGCAGCCAGGGTGGCGTTCGCAAACGAATTCGTGACGCGGCCCGCGTTTGTAACCAGGTATGGTTCGCTGAACAATACGCAGTACGTGGACACGCTTCTATCGACTGCCGGCGTAAGCTTGTCGACCAGGCAATCGATGATCGATGGGTTGAATGCGGCCACTCTGACGCGGGCGCAAGTGCTGCGACAGATCGCCGAGAGTACTGATACGTACAACAAATACTACAATCAGGCGTTTGCCGTGATGGAGTATTTTGGTTATCTCCGGCGCGACCCGGACATTCTGTACCTGGACTGGATCACCTTTCTAAATTCCGGCGCCAGTCCGCGCGATATGGTGACAGGCTTTGTGAACTCGCTTGAGTATCGCAACAGATTCGGGCCGTGAGGGCAAAGGGCTAAGAGCAAAGGGCCAAGGGCAAAGAGCAAACGGAATGCGTGAGCACGCTCCGCTTGTGCGCTTTGCGCTTGGCTCTTTGCCCTTTAGCGACTAGTTCATCGCCACGCTCGCGCCCGGATAGCCCGAGCCAAGTTTTGCTGAGTCGCCTTCGGCCAGGGTGTTGACCAGCTCCTGATGAAAGTAGTCGTGACGTGCGGCCACCGGCGGCGCCACGCGTTTCACATACATCTCGCGTGACCGTTCGATGTCATCGCGCAGGCGATCGTAGATGTCGCTCTGGTTCCGGCCTTCCTTAACTTTCTTTTCGTTGTAGAGCTTGATTTCGGAAACCAGCAAGCGTGCAAATCGCCGCGCATCGTTGTGCAATCGGCGCTCTTCATCGCCGACTTCGATTGGCAAGTCGGGCTCAGCTATGCCCGAGCGTCGACGTCCTAGCGGCGTTGAATATTGCGCGGCAGAACCCGGCGCCATCGGCACAAAAGCAGGTGCTGCAGGCACGACCGGTTCGGCCGCGATCATTGAGGGCTCAGACACTGGTTCCGGTTCGGGCGCCGCCGGGTGCGCTTCCTTGGCAACAACTTCAGCCGCCGGTTCGGCTGAGACTTCGCCTTCAGGTGCTGACGCGACTTCGACCTCGTGGCCAACCTCAACTTCAGATTCGGCGACAATGTCAGCCTCCGGCTCAGCGGCGACTTCTACAGCAGGTTCTGGTGCGACTTGAACTTCATGAACGACATCGAACTCAGATTCGGCGACCGCGTCCGTCACTGGCTCGGCAATCGCCTCGACTTCGGTCGATAGAGCAGCTTCAACCTCGGCCTCTGCGACGACTTCGGGAGCGTGCGGCTCAACTTCCGGCTCGTAATGCGGTTCGGCTTCGTACGCTTGTTCCGCTGCTACGGCTTCCGGAACTGCTTCCGGTTCGGCAACAGGTTGCGCAAGAGATTCAGTTTCGCTAACTCGGCTCTCTGGCGCAGAGCGTGGTCCGGATATCAGATCGACCGCCATGCCGGCGACTCGCGCCAGCAATTCCAGCGCGTCCAAATTGATCGCGTTTGGATCGGCCGAGGTGGCGTCGGCGTACAGCACGGCCACAACTTTTCCGCGCACGACCAAAGGCAACGCGGCGACGCTCTGTGGTTCACCGCCAAGCTGGCCGATCAATAATTCGTCTTCCGAGTTGGATCCGGGAGCGCCGCTCCAGGGCGAGCCGGCGCGCACTGCGCGGCCCAAAAGCGTTTCCGCCGACAGCGGCAAAGTGATGCCACGGATCGATTCGAGGTTCGTGGGATCGCTGGCTTCGCATTCTTTCCAACCCAAGGCCTGATCGTTTCTGATCACAAACAGAGCCACGCGTTCGGCAAACGGAGCCGCGCCCGTCAGAAGCGAGCCGAGGACGCCGGTTTGCGTCTGTTGCTTTTCGATCGAATTCACGCCGCGTTTGACGGTCGCCACTTCACCCGACGGCTGGCCGGCAGGCACAGGTCCTTCGGTGAGCTTCTGTTCGCGCGCTGTTTTCAGGTGCGCCGCGATTGATTCCGCCAAGGGCGTCGCCGCGAGTGGTTCGGTAGCCGAGCTTTCGCGCAGACGCGTGAGCGCTTCGCTGAATTCCGCGTGCATCCGGAAAAGTTGTTCATCAATAACGCGCAGACGATCACCAAGATAGCTTTCGATCGCTTGCTGTAAACTGTTCTCCAGTTCTTCGCTCACGGTAATGAAGATCCTCCGATCAAATTGTCCCCGCTCGATTCGTGAAGGGCAGATTGGAACGCTTAAACCCAGACGGCATGGGGTGCCGTCGCTGAGTTTGATTATGAAGGTCGCCGCAAAGCTGAGTCAAGAACCTTTTTCGCGCCTTCGTCTTCCAAGAATTTGTAAATAAACCTCTGCTGACCTCCCTCTCCCTTTGCGAGAGGGCTGGGGTGAGGGCCTAGCGATGGTACGCAGCCCCCCTTTCCCCTTCTTATTCAAGTTATTCGCAGATCGGAGAAGTAAGAGAAGAGAGGGCCTTTCCTGCTACTCAGCTACGCCCTCACCCAACCCTCTCCCAGAGGGAGAGGGATTTATTCTCATGTGCGGCAAAGAGCTGGTCCCCACGTGAAACCCGCTGCGAAAGCAGGAAACAGCAGGTAATCACCGCGCTCGACTCTTCCGCCACGCCGGAGAAAATCGAGCGCGATCCCCATGGAAGCTGAACTGGTATTGCCGAAATCTTCGATTACTGAAACGAACCCATCAGCCCGCGAGAACTCCAGGCCGCGCGCAATCTGCGCCAGCAGGTTCGAGTTCGCTTGATGCGGCACAATCCAGCGAATGTCTTGTGGAGTGAGGTGATTTCGCTCCAGAAGCTCCCGACATGCCGACACGATTCGGCGCGACGCCTGCAAGATCACGGACTGACCATTCATCCGTGGGGCGAAGTCAGCGGCGCTTGTTTCACACAGAGCCGGCGCAGTTCCGAATTCCGTTCCGGGACAGCGAATGCCGAGGTCGTCGCGAAACGCTCCGTTGGTTGCGAGATGGATGTCCAGGATCTCGATCGCACTTGCACTGGGTTCGGCAGAAACAATCAACGCTGCCGCGCCGTCGCCAAAGAGCATCGACAAGGTTGCGGACTCAGGCGAAAGATCGAGATAGCGCGACTGAATCTCAGCCAGGCAGATGGCGACGTGGGTCGCCGCGCCTGAAACAATCAACGCGCGCGCCAGTTGCAAAGCGTAAAGCGTGTTACAGCACGCAGCGCGAATATCGATGCAGGGAATCTCGCGCAAGCCGGCGCTTTTCTGCACCGCTGAGGCGCTGCCGGGAATAAAGCGATCGGGAGTCATCGTGCCGAACAAGAGATAGTCGATCTGACGGGCGGTGATGTTTGCGTCCGTGATCGCGTGTTCGAGCGCGCACGCCGCCAGCGTGCTAGTCAACTCTTTCGGATCGGCCCAACGACGCCGCCTGATGCCGGACGACCTATAGATGCGTTCCGGCTCAATGCCGAGCTTCGCGGTCAGTTCTTCATTCGTCACGACTCGATCGGGCAGACACACGCCAGAGCCAATGATGTACGCGCTCATCAGCATGTCTCGTTTCGGGCGGCGACGTATCGTTCGACTGCTTCGATGCTGCGGAAAGTATCCGCGTTTACGTCCGCGTCTGGAACTTTGATGCCGCACGACTCTTCCAGTACGTTGACGAAATCGACCAGCGCGAAACTGTCGAGGGCGCCGATTTGAAACAAATCGTCTTCGGCCTTCGGCGGCGGCGCGCTGTTGGTGGCCGCGTTGTCGTTGAGAAAACTGATTGCCGCTTGTGGTAATGACATGAGTGACTCCTTTGCGTTTAGCGTTTGTGTTTTGGTTTCTGTGCCGCGAGCGTCTGCTCGAGAGCTTTCGTGCGCTCGCGGTATTCGGCATAGCCTCCGACGATCGCGTGGTAAATCAAGACGCCGACCGTGATTGCGCCGTCGGCATTCGGATGCGTCAGGTCGCCGCCGACCAGATGATGCCGGCCTTCGTGCCAGCGGGCCATCGTGCCTTCGCCGCCCATCGCCGTGTACAAGTTAAGAAAACCGCAGCCCGTATCGCGGGCTACGCGATGCTGCATCTCGACGATTTTAGGAATCGAGTCAAGCGTGATGACTCGTCCGCCCGCCGCGTGCGTTCCGCGATCCATCGGCGAGACGATTAGGATCGAAACCGTCGGCAAAGCCGCGCGCACGCGTCGCACGACTTCGTGCAGGTCCTTTTCGTATCGCGCCATTTGATCGTCGGAAGCGTATTGGCTCTCGTTCGTGCCGTAATTGAGGATCAGGAGATCGGGTTTGCGATGTTGCAACTGCTCGGCCCAGTGCGATTCGTTCATCACCCGTGCGAGCAATCCCGCGTAAGCTCCGTTCACGCCCAAACTGTCGTAAACCACTCCGGGCCCGTCGTTCTCCAACGCGACGCCAAACATGCGGACGCCTCCGGACACGGTCTTGAGGTCGAAAGTGTTCGCGCCGGACCTAGCGGCTTTGAATTCGCGGAAGGCTGACTTTGCGGCGTCGGCGCTTGTCGACACGGGCTCACTCGATTCGCCGTTGACGCTGACGCTGAACTGTCCGCCACCCGGTTGCGTCAGATAGTAGATGTCAGCCCGCGAAAAGTTCTTGCCGGTGTCGCCGCTCGCCGCCGGGGCGAAGCGCGCGGTCTTGCCCGGCGACGCATGAAAGGTCACGCCGCCGAGGCCGAACATTCCGTCTTTCGTCATCGGATTCATCAAAGAGTCGTCTGACCAGCCGCCGCTGGACGTGAAAGTGATCGCCTGATGCCCGTACCACTCCCACGGCCGATCGACCAGGATGAATCCGTGTCCCGCGTCGCCGAACTGTTCTTGCAACAGGCGTCGAGTAGTTCCGGTGATGCCGTCGTTGGTGATTGGTGAGTCGCCATAATGTGTGATGCGCGTGATCGCGCCAGACTGCCTGGCCTCGGTGTTGGCGAGTGATGCGTAGAAGTGATCGAGCGCGCGTACGGGATCGTCGATCAATCCTGCCGAACACGGATCGGTTGGATCGCGCGCGATCGGTGGAGGCGTTGTTGTGTTCGACAACCCAAACGTCTCGGGCGCGGTGCGATTTGATTTGAAGGAAATCAGTTCGCGTACGTCGGAGAGCATCGCTTTGTACGCCTGACCTTTCCACTGCAGGTTCGGAATGAACAAAGGCAAAGCCGCGAGCACGAGCACCAGGCAAATCGTTCGTGAGGTCTTACCGGGAACGGCAAAGCGAACAAACCCGAGCGTGTTTTCAGAAGTTGCCATAGATAAATTGTGCCTCCGCGCCGGCAACGTAATAGAGCCCGAGCGCCACGCCAACAATGAGAACAGCCTGCACGGGCGAAGGCAGCCAGGACCACGCCAGACGGATTCGCTCGAATGCATTCGCCGGTGCCCAATGCCCGAAGTAGCCGATGATCAGAATTGAAATGACGGGCAACGCGAGATTGCCGACGGCGAACTGCATTGCGCCAAGTCGTCGAAGGATCTCGCCGGCGTGCGAAAAGCTTTCGGCGCGAAACACCACCCACGTCAAACAGACAAAGTGGAAGGTTAGGACCATCGCCAGAGTTTTTGACCACCACGCGTTCAGCGGCTTCCAGTGCTTTCGCTTGCGCAGCGCTTCCCATGCGTGGTTCGCGGACAAACCCACTCCATGCAGCAAACCCCAGATGACAAAGGTCCACGCCGCGCCATGCCACAGCCCGCCGATCAAGAAAGTCAGGAGCAAGTTGCGGTAGAGATTGATGCGCCGCTTGCGAATTCCGCCCACCGAGACAAAGACGTAATCGAACAGCCAATTTGAGAGCGTGATGTGCCAGCGTCGCCAGAAGTCGCGCAGAGACGTAGCTCGGTAAGGCGAGTTGAAATTCGCCGGCAGCTTGAAACCCAGCAGCAGCGCCGATCCGATCGCGATGTCGGTGTAACCGGAAAAGTCGCAAAAGATTTGCAGCGCGTAGCCGTAAATCGCGAAGAGCGTCTCGATTGATGAATAGAGTTGCGGCTGATCGAAAACGCGATCGACCAGATTGTTGGCCAGAAAGTCCGCGATGGCGATCTTCTTGATCAGCCCAACCAAGATCAGAAATAGCGCCTGCGCGCCTTCTTCATTGCTCAGTCTCGGCTGTGCTTGAAATTGCGGCAGCAAATCCTTCGCGCGCGCCAAAGGCCCCGCGATGATGGTCGGAAAGAAGGCCACGAAGGTCAGGTAATCAACGAAGCGACGCGTTGGCTCGATCGTGCCGCGATAGACGTCGATCACGTAACTGAGTGAACGAAACGCGATGAATGAAAGGCCAAGCGGCAGCACCAGATTGCTGAGGATCGGAACAGAGCCGTGCCACCCAGCTTTGTTCAGCAGGTCAGTCAGCGACGCACTGAAGAAGTTGAAGTACTTGAACAGAAACAAAGCGCCGACGTTCTGGAGCGCGCTCAGGCCAACCAGGGATTTGCGGAGCGTCAGGTTTCGCACTTTGCCAATCGCCAGCGCGTTGCAGAAATCGACGGTCGAAATCAGGACGAGTAGCGCGAGGAACTTGGGGTTCCAGAGGGCGTAGAAATAGTAACTGGCGGCGAGCAACAGCCAGGTTCGTGGCAGACGCCACTTGGCCAGCAGCCAGTAGATGAAGAAGACTGCCGCGAGAAATACGAAGTAGTTGCCATTGGTGAAAAGCATCTGGCGTTCGATCGTTCGACGGACGTCAGTCTGCCGAACAATTGCGGCCCCGGTTAGCGGTGAAGCAACGTTCGTCGCGCGTGAAAGTCACTGCGCGTGACTGTGGATTTCCACAAGACGCGATTGCGCGGGATGATCGCTGTGACTTGGTTACGGTCGATCGAGAGACGAGCCACGTCGTCGATCCGGCGTAGAGTTACGGTAGGCGAACATCAAGTCCTGATAGAAGAGATCGCCGATGCGGTTATAACCGGCGCGCGTCAAATGAACGTGGTCGCTTTGGCCTAAGCCGCCGGCTGCCCACGTGTTCATCGCCCCCGCTCCGCCCATCGCATCATATGAACTCCAAAACGCGGCGCCCGCATCGAACGCGGCGCGACGCTGCGCTTGGATCATCAGTGGCATTTTGTTTACGGCGACCGGCAGGTCGCTGCGATCCGTTGGGCCGAGCAAGAGCACCGAGGCCTGCGGCGCCACGCGCTGCAATCTGCGCACGAGACCAGCGAAGAAGCGTTGGTAAGAGGCGACTGTCCAGCCGCTGTCGGCTACTTCGTTGGTGCCGTATTCGAGCACGATCAGATCGGGTCTACGGTCGGCCAAGACGTTGGCCAGCGCTGGTTGGTTCCAACTGAGGACGCGACTGGCGCGCGCGCCGTTGACGCCAAGCACGTCATAGACAACGCCAGGCGTGATGTGTTCCGCGACGATTCCCAAGATTCGAACCTGACCGGCGTTCAGCGTGCGAACTTCCACATGGTGCCTAGTGTTTGCGGCGGGCGTATCAAAGAAGAGATGTGAGGCTTCGGCCGTTGGCGACTGCAGCGACAGGGGATCGTCGAGCACGCTGGCGCCGTCAACCAAAACATCAATCCTGCCGCCGCCGGATTGGCGCACGTAGTACAACTCGAAATGATTGCCGGACGTTTCGACCCAAACGCGTTCGTTCGACTTGCTAGTGCTCAGAGCGATTCCGGCCGGACCATAAATTCGGTCCGGCGAAATGCGCCCGCCAATTCCTTCGATCGACCAGCCGGAGCTTGCGCCGCTCGTGACTCCCAAACGGCGCGTGCTCATCGGATTCTTCGGAACGATCCAGCCGGCTCCGCCATCGCCAAAGTCCTGCTGAAAGTGCCGCCGAATGTCTGCGGTCAAGATGTCCGCTGCCGTGTGTGAATCGCCAAAGTGCATGACGCGCACCGGTTCGAGCCTCCGTCCCGACTGCACCTCGGCCAGCGCGCGAAAAAAGTTTTGCAGCGCCGCCGGATTTTCAATCCCTTGTCGAGGTGGCTCGTCGGCGAGATTTACTAAAGGGGAAATGAGGCTGAGCGTGAAGAGAAATAACAGACAAATCGCCGATAGTTTCCTCATGACTGCAGCCATCATCATGAGGTCGCGGCCTTCGGTCAATGTGGTCAGCCACACTCTTGTGTCGGAACCCGGAGCGGTAGCGACGGGATCAAATATCCAACTGGCTTCGATGATCCGGTCGCTACCCCGATGCGTCGGGGCTCTGACACCACCTGCGTGCAATTAAGGTGTGGAGGTGCGATAGAAATCGACGCCTGAGTACTTCATTCGCGTTGCGCGGCCGTTGACCACTGGGCCGAAGCTGATGCGCTCTGGCGACCAATCTTCCGCGCCGGCGCGGAATACGCCGTCGCCGAGCGGCGTGAGTGGCGTGCCTTCCGCGGTCAGTTTTCCTTTCCGCATGAAGATGCGCGTGCTGCCGAACCACGGACTGTCGTTGCGGTAATGTCCGGCGAACGTATCCCACTCTTTTGGGTAATCAAACGTCTTTGGACCCGCGAAGCGATCGTTTGTAAACCAGCGCGGGCCGTGAAACGCCTCGACGACGGCGTTGTGATCGCGGCCGAACTCCAACAGGAACAACTCAAAGTCCGGATGCTTGACGAAGAAGTGATTGGGTCCTGCGCTCTCCAGCGCGACGCGTTGACTGCCAACCGCGAGAAACAGCCTGCCGCTGTCTGCCGTCAGCGCGAGTCTGGTTCCGTCCGTTGAAGTAAACATTCCCACGAAGTCCGCCGCGTTTGGAACGTGGTCAGGTCTTGTGTTCGTCGCGGGCGCAGCAGGAAGAGTCTTGCCATCGATCGTCGCCCGCAAAAGATCAAGCGCGTACTTCGCCACTACGTTCGGCCGGTAACCGGCCAGGTTCGCATTGACCGAGGCAAACGCGCCGATGCCGCTCGTGAGATCTACGTGCATCGCCGAACTGAAAGCTACCATGCCGCCCGTGTGTCGCAGCAACGTGCGCCCTTCGATTTCACTTACCCACAGACCATAGGCGTAACCAGCATCTTCGCCCCGGAACGGCGCTTTGATAGCCGGCGTCGAAATCAATTTGAAAGTCTCTGCGCTTACGATTCGATTGCGCATCGAGCCCTCCCTCACCGCCCCCACCCCAGCCGGGCTGCCCGTCTGGGGACCCCGGGTCGGGCTAGTGCCCCGTACTGCGCCGCGATTCAACAGCATCGCTAGATATGCGCCCATGTCCGTAGCGGTGGACGAAACGCTCCCGGCGCCTTCCCCGAATTCTACCCAGTGCGCTTCGGCCAGAGTTCCGCGCAGAGGAAACGGCCGATCGTCAAACATCGGCGCGTACCCGATTGCCATGCGTGGCCGGATCGAATTCGTAATCACTGGCTCGCTCGAAGACATGCCGAGCGGATCGAGAATTCGCTTTCGCAGCACCACTGCCATCGGCTGTCGATCGATCACTTCCAACAGCAGACCGAGCAAATCGTAACCGACGTTCGAGTAAGCGAAATGCTCGCCGGGCGCAAAGCCGGTCCAAAGCGACTGGTCCGGCCCAATCAATTCCAGCGGCACGCCGTCAGGCAGTCCCGAAGTGTGGCTCAACAAATGATGGCCGGTGATGGGGGCAAACTTCGATTGGATCTTCAGCCAGGGCAGGTAAGCCGTAATCGGCTGGCTGGGATCGAATTTTCCTTCTTCGCGCATCTGCATCAGCGCGAGCGCCACAAACGATTTAGAGATCGAGCCAATTTCAAACAGGGTGTTGGATTGCACTCTCGCGCCGGCTTTCGTGTCCGCGAACCCGTAGCTCGAAGCGCGCAGCAAACCTTCACGCGTGGCCAGCGCCAAAGTCATTCCCGGCGCGCCGATGTCACGCAGGTGGGCGGCAATGAACTCATTCAGTCGCGCGAACGCCGGCTGAAATCGCTTCTCGGCCGAGGGTGTTGCACTCGCTGGCGTGAACGCAAGCGTGGGCGTGCCGTGGTTCAGTTCCTTCCACACCGCCAGCCCAATACCTGCTTTGATCCCGCTGCCTAACAATTGCCTGCGTGTGATGCGTCGCGACATGGCTTTCTCCAAAATCGTGCCCAGCGAAAAGCGCCGTTCCCAATGACTGAGAACGGCGCTCGCATTTTGTCCCACTTTTCCGGTGCTGACAATCAGAGAAGCGGTCGGATCAACGACCCTTCGGCTCGAGGATAACTTCGCGAGCGAGGCGGTCGCCAATTATTTCGCGAATTGCCAGGCGCTCGTTGTAGCCCTTCATCTGAACCTCGTCGTTGCCGATCACTCTTTGCGCGACGGCGTCAGCCTTATCTTCACTGGCTTCCATCGCGGCCAGACTCTTGTACTCCGTCATCAGCATCAGATTAAACTCACCAGCGTTGTGCCCCTCAACCGACATCACTTTGTAAGAAACAATGTTGCCGTCTTTCTTCTGCGCCTCCTGCTCAGTCTTCCAACTTCCCGCCAGATAGTTCATGTAAGCCGAGTCCATTCCCGGCTTGATCCTGATAAACGCGATGCTCCAGACGGAACCGTTGTGATAAGGACGATTGACTTGCGCGTAGACCGAGATTGCGGCAATCAGTAGCACTGCCGCGACCGAGCCGACTACTAGACGTTTGATTTTCATTTGAGACTCCTCTACCCGTACAAAGATTGGGGCCCTGGGGGCAGCGATGTACAGGATGGTCGCTGTCTTAAGCCATGAATGCGGCAGGTGAGCGGTTGCCGGAGATTTTCGAATAGCGTGTTGCGCAGGCAATCTATGAGAAAAGTATCGAGGTGTCAATGTTGACGGAAAAAAAATGCAGGCCACAGAGGCCGGAGAGACACGGAGAAGACAAAAAAGAAGGCAGTAGGCAGAAGGCAGGGAAGGGGGAATGGATCATCCTAGAGGGTGTAAATAGTTTTGTGTAAATGGTCATTGAGCAACTAACCAGATAAGGTTAGCAGAAGGAGAAAGATGACCATAGACAACGAGCTGATTGACAATCTGCTGAAGAACTACAAAAAGCCCGAAGACCTGATCGGC